>Ga0307928_10004099_pt1 | contig 11082 bp, 8 predicted proteins | sample AceLakmetagen232_FD_201815 | JGI IMG/M metagenome (GOLD analysis project Ga0307928, IMG submission 201815) | Saline water microbial communities from Ace Lake, Antarctica - #232 | ecosystem: Environmental > Aquatic > Non-marine Saline and Alkaline > Saline | place: Antarctica: Ace Lake...
GCGATATACCCAGTTGATTTTTTATTTAATTCATTTTTATAATTATAGATAACCGGAAGTGTTGTATCAATAAATTTTTTACAATAATTAATTTCTAGAGGTTCAATGTTTGTTTTAGCCCTATGATCAGAGATACAATCAACTTCGCCAGTTGCAGCAATACGACCCGATGTGAACAAAGAATATGAATTTGCTGTACCCGTATCGGTTGTACCAATATTACCCGTGCTATTGATGTAACCGAAATCTGCTATATCTACGCTAGTTGTCTTACTAATATGTAATGGAAATGTTGGATTTTGTTGGTTGATACCAATTAAACCAAATTCATTAATTCGTAATCTTTCTTCACAGGGGTTACACGCTGATGTATCTAAGGTTTTAGTTGAAAATGTTAAACAACCATGGCCATAGCTACTTTCATCAGATGCTGGAATAAAACCAATTGCAGCACCCGGTGACATTGTTGTATAATCAGTACAATGACTAAAAGCTATACCAATATTTTGGTCATCTTCATCGCCATCGTAATTAACTACTAGATTATACGCATCTGCAGTATCAGTATTATTAATTTTTCTATAACTTTCTTTAATTAATGATAAAGCGTTTGGAGAGCCAGTTGATATAGTTGCCGAAGTCGTCGGTTCTATTTTTAATATACCCGCGCTTGATACTTTAAAATCAATATGAATAGATGAACTATCGTTATATTTTAATCTAAGACATTGACCAGTAGCTTCATTAATTTCACATTGTAAAGCGGCTGTTGTTGAATTAATTGCCAATTCACCAGTACTAAAAATACGAACCCGTTCAACGCAGCTAGTTGATTCTTTAGTACTAAATACCAAATCACCAATACTATATGCCCCAGTTCTATCATGAGTTATTAATGCGCCCGGTGCCGTTGTGCTACATGAACCAGGACTACTTAAAAATGCGATTCCCGTTAATTCTCCACTAGTTGCAGTAGCATTATGAATTACTAATTGATAATCATCACTATCGCTATAATGTTCAAAAGGTGTTGTACCAGAATCTTTTAAATAAACCCCCACTCCACTTGATACAGTTGATTTAAATCCAGTAGTTGAAGCTACAAGGCCGGTTACATCTAGTGTGCTTGATGCTGTTATATCACCAGTAACATCTAAAGTGCTTGAAACGGTTAATGCGCCATTTAAATCGCCCCCAACTAGTTTTAGATATCTTAAATCATTATCAGCGGTCGATGTATCTTCATCGGGGTCAAAGAAGTCTAAATTATTGAATATTAAAGAATCACGAACGGGAGGAGTGTACGCTGATCCAGACATTATAAAATTTAAAAATTGAACTTATATTTTTGTATATAAAATATATTATATATTAATATATAGATAAATTAAATTTATAAAAAATATATTATAATGGCTTCGTATTATCCACCCGATAATAATCACATATTATTTAATGATTCTGATTTTAATAACATTGGAGATTTTTTAACAGTAAGTTTAGCAGATAAACGATATTTAAGACTAACAGGCGGGGCTATATCTGGTTCTTTAATAGTTTCAAATTATTTAACAGTTGGATTATCAATTAACAGCCCTTCATATTTGTACGATGGAACAAATGTAGATCTATCATTATTAACTAATATTACAAACGGTATTTTAGCACCCGATAAAGCTTTAACTTATGACAGTTCTGGAAAAATCAATTCTACGTTATGGTTAAATCATTCAACTGGAGCCAATATGAGATTAACATTTAATAATAATTTAAATTATACAGATCTTCAAACAACTTTAAATGGAGATTTAAATATTATAAATCAAAGATATACAAATATATACAATCATAATGGTATTTCTACTGGTCTTCAACTGGGAAATATTTTAGTAACTTCAACTGCCAATGAATTAAATTACAATGATATTACAACATTGGGGGTAGTTCAATCAAATAAGACTATAACTGCCGATGTTTCTAGAAATGTAGAAAATTTTAATAATATTAATACTACGGGAACATTGGGAGTTAATACATCTGAGCCCCAACGACAGCTAGACATAAATAGTGTAGATGGTGGATGTCTAAGATTAACATATAATAATAATATTGGAACACCTTCATATTTTACTGATTTATTAACGAATAATTCTGGAGATTTAACTATTACTAATCAAAGATATACTAACATTTCTAATCATAATGGTTCAACCCTTGGTTTACAACTAGGTGGTGTTTTATTAACAAAAACATCATTAGAGTTAAATAGTATACCCGATTTTACTGGTTTAACTTCAACTGTTACGCAATTAAATTACGTAGATGTTACACCGGGAACTGCAACCGCTTCAAAAGCATTAGTATTAGATGCAAGTTTAAATATAAGTACGATCAATTCATTAACAGCTGTTAATTTAACTGGAACATTACAAACCGCGGCACAACCCAATATTACAAGTGTTGGAACATTAACTAATTTAGATACATCTGGAATAGTGAATATTACTAATTCAACAGGATCATCTTCTTATACAACGGGTTGTTTAATACTAGCCGGCGGTCTTGGAGTTGGTGAAGATATATACGTCAATGGTAGTATTAATACTAATAGTCAAATTATCGCACATGATTCAATATGGACCTTTTCTGGAAGTGAATATATGTATCTATCACCTGGCGATGTTAATTCATATTTATATTCATCGGCTACATATATGCATCTTCGAGTTTCTAGTGTTAATTTATTAATTTTATCATCATCATTAATAACTGCAACAAAACCCTTAAGTATATCGGATTCAACAGCATCATCATCACCAACAACAGGTTGTTTAATACTAGCCGGCGGTCTTGGTATCACCAAATCGTTATACGCAGCTGGACCTATTTATAGTACAAGCAGTACTTATTATATCGGACTTCAATCTACTGGGTTAATTTCATATTTAATGACTAATTCAACACATTTAAACATTAGGATTAATGGAACAGATTCTATCATAGTAGAGCCTTCTTTAACAACTATGTCAACCCCGTTAAATATTACTAATTCAACAGGATCATCTTCTTATACAACGGGTTGTTTAATATTAGCTGGCGGTCTTGGAGTTGGTGAAGATATATACGCCAATGGTAGTATTAATACTAATAGTCAAATTATCGCACAAAGTTCAATATGGTCCTTTTCTGGAAGTGATTATATGTATCTAGCAGCTGGCGGTGTTAATTCATATTTACATTCAACGGCTACATATATGCATCTTCGAGTTTCTAGTGTTAATTTATTAACTTTATCATCATCATTAATAACTGCAACAAAACCCTTAAAAATTACTAATTCAACAACATCAACATCATCAACAACTGGCGCATTAACCGTAAATGGAGGAGTTGGAATTGGTGGTGAATTATTCATTAAAAAATCATTAAATATTGGAACGGGAACGGGAATGCAATGGTTCAAATGGTTAAAAACAGATGTAACAAATAATTTTAATAAATTATATTATACATCACCATCATCTGCTAGTGAAATTGATAATATATTTGGAACACAAATATCAATATCTACTGGACAGGCTGGAATGGTAGCTGGATATTTTCAACATGCTGGATCATCTACTGGTAACATGCAATTTTATAGCAGTGCAACATCAAATGTATATGCTAGGGTTTGGTTAAACGGAGATATTGTTGTTGGATCTTCAACATCTTATAGCCTTATGACTGGAGCTAGTTGGTCATTCGTAGTTTATTTAAATTCTACGACCCTACCAACTGGTAAATATATACCTTTCGTTTTTCAATTCTACTGCACTAGTGGATCTACAAATTTGAATATATATAATAGCGCTGGTTTAACATCGGCTAACTGCTTCTTTGATAATGATTGTTTAACCCCTTTTAACGCTTTAAATAAATATGCTTTATATGAAAGATTCAAATCATTAAATTTAGTATCTGAAGGGGTTGGATTAGCAAGTAGCCCATTAATTTTAAATTCTTCATCTAATATCACATCTGGAATTAATGAATTCAATACAACTACCTTAAAAACAACAAATTTATATTTAAATGGATCATTAGTTTCATCAACCGCTACAGAATTAAATTATTTAGATGGTTATAATGGATCAACTGCTAAATTAAATTATGTTTCTACAGTATCGGAAGGGGTTGTAACCGCGTCACAAGCAGTTGTTGTTAATAATTTAAAAAATCTTACTGGATTAAATGATATTGATGTTCAAGAATTAACATGCCAAGTATTAAAACCCAATTTCATATGGACCGATACACATAGTTTAAATAATTCACAACTTGAAATTTTATACGGAGTTACAGCAAATGCATCGGAACTAAATTATCTAGATGTTACAAAAGGAACTGCTTCTTCTAATAAAGCATGTGTTATGAGCGCGTCAAATACGTTAATCGGGGCTAAAATGATTGAATCGGATTACTTTTGTGTTGATGCAATAACTTCAACAATACCCCTTCATATCAATAATACTGGATCTAAAGCCGTCGGTGGTTATGCGTATTATAAATCTGATAATACATCTGGGACAGTAGCAGCTTCGACAAATGATTATTCGGCCTATTTTAGTGGTAGAATAGCTGTGACGGGAGAAGTTGATGTTATCTCTGATTTTAGAATTAAAAAAAATATAATTGATTTAGATTTAAATTATTGTAAAAAATTTATAAATTTAACCACCCCTATTAAATATAATTTAAAAATAGAAGAAGATGATGAAACGAAACATTTAGGATATATAGCACAAGATTTATTTAAAGCCGGTTTTGAAGAATTAGTAGATTTAGCACCTAATGATAAATTAGAAGAAATAGTTGAAGATGATGGGTTTATTAATCCGGAAGGTAGTGAATTTTGTATTTCATATATGGCTATAATTCCAATCTTACATAAGAATATTGAAGAGTTATATCGAGAAAATAAATTATTAAAAGAACGTTTGGATAAACTAGAATGTTTGGATAAACTAGAGCGTTTGAACAAACCAGAAAAAAATATAAATTAAAATTTAATCAAAATTTAATCTTGCTGTTGAATTGTTTATATTGATATTGATAAAACTATTTGGTTCTTCTAATTCTTCATCGTCTTTTTTTTTATTAATTTCATCAAATAAATGTTGATAATTGTCCATGAATGGATAATTTCTTAATATATTTAATTTTTCTGTTTTATTATTTAAATTAAATAAAAACAATCGGTTTATATTCTTTCTTAGTGTTAAATCTGTTCTAAAATAGTCTTGACTTAAAAACGCGTATGAGATTCCTACTTTTCTACATCTAATTGTTACATCACGAATCTGTGGCAATAAAGCTTTTTCATTTAAGAGATCATCCATTATAAGAAAATATTGTTTTCCATTATTATAATCATTAATATCTGGGAATTTAGGGCCTTCTTTTTGTTCAAATACATCAACCAAGCCGTTACCCTGATCAATGAGATAACGATAAATTGGTTCATCTTTATTCTTAACCACTAAAATTATTCCATCAAATTGCTTACCCATCAATATTAATAGATTCATTAAAGCGTTTGTTTTACCCGTCCCCGTTTTACCCGCTATTAGTATAAAACACGGTAGATTAATTTTATGAAGTTTGTAATTGATATTAACAACTTTCTTATCTAGAAACTTCTTTGGTATCTTTTTATAAATATTAATTAATTTAGACATTTTAATATTTATATTAATTAATATATACTATATAATATATAAATTTACAAATAAAAAATGGTATCAACCGTAATTTTAACAGAGTCTAATTTAAAACAAATTCCAAACACTTTTAATGCAGCTACCGACCCAGCCCCGTATAATAAGTTATATTTACCTATTATAAACGGTGTATCCCTTAAAGATAGACAAATTGCTTTACAAAAATGTTCATTATATTTTGCTTGGCCTAATATTAGTAGTACAAACAATACTTTTACATTTGATTGGCCAAATGGTGCTGGTTTTACAACTTCAACTATTACGATTCCTGCTAGCACTAACATTGGTTCTATCGCTGAATTAAATGATTTTTTACAATTTTATATGATTAGTCAAAAATATTATCTAGTAGATACAAATGGTTTAAATGTTTACTACGCTGAGTTTATTAGTAATCCAAATTATTATGGTGTTTCGTTAAATCTATACATATTACCAACATCATTACCAGCTGGTTGGACCGATCCGGGTACAACATATGGTAGTACAGCTAAAACCCCTAAAGTTACTATTCTAGCTACAAATGACTTTTCTAAATTAATTGGACTATCTGCTGCTGTGTATGACGGAACCACTGCTAATAAATCATACGTTAGTGATTTTACACCACAATTAAGTCCCGTTTCTAGTGTTCAAATATTATTAAATATTGCTGATAATTCAATGTCGCTTAATAATAGTTCAACTGTGATTTCTACCTTTACAACGCGGGGTGTTTCTTACGGTTCTTTAATAGAAGTTGAATCGTCTGAGTTGATTTGGTTTAATTGTAATACTAATTTATCATCTACTATTGAAGTTAGTCTAGTTGATCAAAATTTTGTACCACTAAATTTACAAGATCCCCAAATAACAACACTTCTATTAATTAAGTAGAATTAAATATTATTTGATATTATTTTAATTCTATTTAATATACTATAAATTGAAAAAAAGAAAATTAATTAAAAAAAATATGAGAACAACTAAAAAAAAATTAATGGGAGGTAGATTAAATAAACGGGCCAATGTATCTAATATTGAAGCCCTGGGTATTGAAATGGAGAATGCTTATTTAGATGATAATTTTATAAAACCCATTAAAACAACTACAACAGCTCCAATTTTTCATCAACCATCTGTTGGTACTGGATCTAAGACTAAAGTTAAAAAATTCTTTCTTAAATTATAAAAAAAAATAAGTTTCTATTTCATTCTATCATTTCATTTCATTTCATTCCCACAATCTATTAAATTTTTTTTAATTAATTGATTTGAATTTGGATGTGAAGAAATTCATCCTATCTTTTAAATTCATTCCTCTACATTTTTTTTGTAAGAAATACAAGCACATAATCGTCCATTGACCACAAAATTCTTCTGTTATTCCCTGTATTTGTTTTTTATTAAAAGGTATTCTATTTCCGTACCATTTAGTTAAAAAATCTTCTGGGCAGACACCAAAGCTATCAAAATATATACAGTCTGCTTTTTCTATTATTAATACAGTCCAATGTGTACCTTTTATATCATCATTTCCTAGATTAATGATATACCCACCGTCCCCTTTTTTAGTTTTAGTTTTTTCTAGATTCTCAGCAAACCCGATATAGTTAATTTTTAAATTTAAATCTTTGGCATATTTTTTCAAATCAAAATTGGAAGTAACGCCTTTCATTATATAGTAATTTATATAATTAATTTAATTTTAATGATTTATTTTATATTTATAAATATATATATTTAATAAATATAAACAAAAAAAAACAATTTAATTTAATTAAAAAATAATGGAGACTAAAATTCATGATAATTTCGCTCTTGATGATCTGTTAGATACAAGTCCACAAGACGCCGATGTAACACCATGTCTTAATAAATCTCTACCATATGTATTAGATTCTCAAGCCGGGAACGGTGCCTATACATCTGGGCAAGTCATGTTCAATGCGGAATATCTAGCCTCTTCATCTAATTATAATGATTGGTCAAATGCCTATATTGCAATGCCATTTCAAATGAAATTAGAAGGTGCTTATACAACTGGAAGTAAGACTATTACAGCTAACGCTGGTTTAACGTGCTGTGACTATTTAACTTCTATGAAAAATAATTCTTTAATTAATTCTATTACAGTCAGTCAAGGTGGTAGAAATATTGTTGCTGGTTCAAGCAGCCTTGCTCATTTAGTTAATTATAAGATGTTATCTACCTGGGATGAAGAAACATTAAAAAAGCAGGGACCCGAAATTAATTTTGAACCAGATAGCGAAGATTCTTATCTTTTTGTAGCGGGTGCGACTAATAACGGTGTAACTAATAATCAAAATGTTTTAACTGATGCTCAATGCGTTTCAAGCACTGGTAGTTATGCAATTAGAAGTCCAATTAATAAGGGTATGTTAACAAGACAACGAAGATTATGGGGGCGACCAATTGCTGCTCTTCAAACTACTGCTCAACAGAAGACTGAATGCTTACCATATCAAACTACATCATCTTTAACTACTCCAACTGTGGGGGGGGCTACAGCTACAATGTCTGATATTCATTTTGTTGCTATTGTTAAACTTAAAGATTTATCTGATTATTTTGATAAACATCCAAAATTCACTAAGGGTGTCGGTTATCAAATTACGGTCAATGTTAATCAAGCAGTAACAACAGTCGCATGTGCTTCAAGTACAACTCCAATGGCTATTATCCCAACTGCAGCAGATTTTAGTACAGCAACAATTGGAGGAGCAACCGCGCAGCCAGCAATGTTATGTATCGGGCCAAATACCCCCGCAGCATTCACTACTTTATCTGGTGCTGATGTACTAACTTTAACATTAACTGCTCAGATTGATACTGATTCTACAAATCAAAGATTAAGCGGTGTTAGATTATACGTGCCAAGCTATGAATTACAAAGCTCTACAGTTGAACAAATTCAACGATCGGTGGCTACCAAAGAAAAGACGTTTATGGATTATTATACAACTAGAATTTCAACATTACAATCTGGAGTTGCTACAAGCGCTCAAATAGCTTCTGGTTTAACAAATGCTAAAGCGATTATTATCGTACCACAGGTTGCTGCTTCTATTCTTGGATCTGCTTCTGAAACTTCGCCTTACAACCCAGTACCTGGTTGTACTGACCCCTTACTATCTCTTACAAATGTTAATATTAAATTAGGTAGTAAATTCGTTCTATCTGACCGGGTTAGTTACGGATTTCAACAATTTATCGATAATAACGCTGAATTATTCGCCCTTAATGGTAATAACTCAACTCAAACATCTGGATTAATCAATTATAATATGTTTAAAAATAATTATAGATATTATACTTACGATTTATCTCGAATTCAAAAAAATCAAGAAGAATCACCTCAAATGATTAGCATTGAAGCTACAAATAATTCTGCAGTGTCTATTGATTTGGTAGTTTTCGTATTATACGGTAGAAAAGTATCGTATAATATGACCGCGGGAGGAATGACTGTAGATTAACTATATATCATCATTTAATGCGTTTATACAAAAAAAATACAAATAAAAAATGGGTTAATTATTTTTTTTATTTTATAATATATAGTTAATCGTATATATATAACGAATATATAAAGATCTTAATTATAAATATGCCATTGAACATTGGTTTAATTTTAGATAAAACGCAGTTAAAACGAGAACAAGATGATTTAGCACTAACAACCAAATTGGAAGATTTAGAATTACTAAGACAATATAATTTAAAAAATGAATATAAAAAAATAGCAGATCAATTTGAACTTCAAAGGATTGTTTTAAGTGATCCAGATTACGCAAAAAATATCATGAGAAAAAATCAAGTACAAACGAATTTGGAAATGGTTGAAACGAAATTAGAAGAAAAATTAGAAGAAAAAATAGATTTATCAAAAATTGATAATACTAATCAATTAACATCTATTAAAGATGATGTTGTTATTAAAGATAAGATTGAAACGGTGGAGCCCCCGCTTTTAGAAGTTTTAAAGGATAAAGATACTGTGTTAAAAAAAATTATTACCATGGAGTTTAGCGACCGAAAAAATGCTATAAAAAATTTAATGAAAGATTATACGCCATTTTTAAAATATAATAAAAATGATGTCTTTTTTAAAAACGATAACTTTTATTTCAAAAACAATAATAAGGGAGCTGATATAAAAGTTCTTAGTATTCCAGATCTTATTAGAAAGAATATTGGAACTGGTATAAAACCGGTTTCAAAAGATTATGTAAAAAATATTGGAACTGTACATAATTTATCTGGGAACGCGCTTAGACGCGGTCATATTAAAGTTTATAAATCGGGATCAAATTCGATGGTGTTATCTAAAGATAATTGTAGCCCTTTATTATTAAAGATGATTAAACAAATACAAAGCGAAAAAACAATTGATACAGAAGATTATTTAAACCTAGCTAAAGATGAGAAATTAACAATGGATGGGTTGATTAATCTTTTAAAAATGGATGTTCAATTTCAAAAGGAGATTGATGCTGACACTTACAAATTAAGAAAACGGTTTGAAATCTTGAGCGGGGAATTGGACGCTGGAAATACGTCAAAAGGAGTTGTTAATGAAATGAAACATATTATTTTTGAATTGAAACGTACTAAAATGATCACAATAAGTAAATTTAATCATTTAAAAAAAATATTAGATAATATGTAATAAATATTTAATTATTTAAAATTATATATTTTTTTATATTACATATTATATATTATAATATAAAATTTTAAACAAAATGTCATCATTTGTTGAAATCGATTTAAAGCTAACAGAGAATCAGGCCAAATCATTATTAAAAGGTAAAACAATTACAATTTCAAATACTGCATTACAGGAACAGGGAAAACCAGTGTTTGTACATCCAACCACTGCATCAAAAATTAATAAAGCAAAAAAAACAAGTAAGGGAGTTAGATTTTCATTAACTAAATCAGAGATTCAACATGATTTAGATACACTTCAAGGTGGAAGTATTTGGAGTGTAATACGATCCGCACCAAGATGGATTTCAAAAAATTGGAACACGATAAAACCGGTGGTATCTGGAATAGCTGATTTAGCAGCGCCCGCATTTGGACCAAAGGGAGTCGCTGTAAGAGCTTTAGTTAAACAAACGACGGGAGTTGGTGTTGGTAAACCAGTGAAGGGATCAAAAGAGGCAAAAGATAAAATGGCTGCAATTAGAGCAATGAGAGGTAAGAAAACAAAAGATTCAAAAAAAATTGATATCGGAGGATCATTTAAATTAAACTAATTTAAAATATATTAATGTTTTGATAGTGATGTATTTAATATAATTAAAAAAAA
>Ga0307928_10004102_pt1 | contig 11079 bp, 16 predicted proteins | sample AceLakmetagen232_FD_201815 | JGI IMG/M metagenome (GOLD analysis project Ga0307928, IMG submission 201815) | Saline water microbial communities from Ace Lake, Antarctica - #232 | ecosystem: Environmental > Aquatic > Non-marine Saline and Alkaline > Saline | place: Antarctica: Ace Lake...
TGTAATTGGAAATAAGCATTTTGTTTGCTATGATAGGAATATAGCTGAAGCTATAACCTTACAGGGGCAGCATATTATTACCTATTCAGCCAAAGCTATTGAAAAATACTTTAAAAGCTATTGGCATAAAGATACCGAATTACACGAAAGATTAGGTGTAACAGTTCATAAAAAAATTGAGCAACCCCTTGTAATATATGGAGATACTGACAGCATTTATGTTTCTATAGACGAGGTTATATCTTCTACCGATTACAAAGGTGACAAACTCATCTTTATTATGAATCTATACAAAGAACACATCAAACCTTATTTTAAAAATATCTTTGATATGTACGCTGGTATGTGGAATACTAAAAACATCCAAGAATTTGAAATGGAAGCAGTTTCAGACAAAGGGTTCTGGTTAGCCAAGAAGAAGTACACGCTTGACTTACGTTGGAAAGAGGGTGGACATTCTACTTACAAAGGTAAAACTTTTGAAGGTCAATTCTTTGATGAAGGAACCAAGCGTAAATATACAGGTATTGAAATCAAGAAGAAATCTACACCAATATTTGGAAGAAAAGTTTTAGATGATATAATAAATTACCTATTCAAGGTTGGTAACGATTTGGATACTGTGAAATTTACAGGTATGCTTAAAAAGTACAAAGAGGAATTTAAATTACAAGACATGAACGATATATCTTTATTAGCATCAGCTAACAATTTTGCTAAATATGTAATCGATGACCGAACTGAATTAAAGGTCAAGTCAGGTTGTCCGATGCATGTTAGAGCTGCAGCCACATATAATTACATGCTTAATAATTCTGAATTTAAAACTAAATACGAATTGATAAAGAGTGGCACTAAGGTTAAATATTACAATGTTAAAGGTGATGATAATCAAGTTTTCGCTTTCCCAATGGGTGTTTATCCTATAGAATTTGCTTTACCTTTCGACTACGATGTAATGTTCGCTAAGGTAATACTAGCCCCGGTGAATAGATTTGTTATGGCTATGAACAAGCCTAAAATTCCTCCAACATTAGTAACTATGAAGAAATTATGGTAATAGAACTATGGTAGATAAAATTGTAAAAAAGGAACATGAAATGAATTTTGATGAACAAATGAAGCTGTTATCTCCACAAGAAAGACAAATAGTTGAAGACTGGCAAAAACAAATGAGTGTCTGGATATATAATCATATTTTAGCTGAAGCTTTTAAATTAGGAGATGATGTGAATAATGAGCCAGAAATTAAATAAAAAAGGAAATAAACATGGGTAAGCCAAATACAAGCAAATTCAAAAAGGCTATTGATGATTTAACAGACAGCAAAAAAGCATGGTCTGTAGACTTATCTTTAAAGATCTTTCGCAAGAAGTTGAAAGAGGTTGGACAGATGCTTGTTGATTTTATAGAAGAAATTAACAAATATGTTAAAGATGAAATTGAAACAGCTAAGAAAAATCTATTAGCTGAAATTAGTAAGATGAATGGCACACTATCATCTGGTTTAACTAACATTTCAAGCAAGGTAGACAAGAAAACAGGCGCTACAGATAAGAAAGTAGGCGACTTGGGAGATGATTTAGATTCATTAAAAAAAGCAATTAAAAAGTTACAAAGTGATATGAAGCGAACAGATAAAAATGTACAGATTTTATCAAAGAATGATGGTGAACTTGCTAAAGCAATAAGAAAAATTGATGCTAAAGCAACATTGAAAATTGGTACAGTTGATGGTGGAGATTAATTATGTATGATGAAAATGTATTTATGCAAATAAAAGGGAAAAACAATGAAAGTATTTTTAGGTGGCACTTGTAATAATTCAACCTGGAGAGAACGGTTAATTAAAGATTTAGAAATAGATTATTTTAATCCGGTGGTTGACGATTGGACTTCTGCCTGCCAAGCAGAAGAAATTAAACAGCGTAAGTCTTGTGATTATTGCTTATATGTAATAACCTCAGATATGACCGGGGTGTATTCAATAGCAGAAGTGATTGATGATAGCAATAAACGCCCTCTTCAAACAATATTTTGTTTTCTTGATGATGGTTTCGATGCGGGTCAAATACGCTCATTAGAGGCAGTCGGCACGATGGCACAGAAGAATGGTGCTAAGTATTTTAGAAATCTCAAAGAAGTCTCAGAACATTTAAATGGTTATAAAGCAATCCATGATTTTTGGGATATAAAAGGATCAGTAAAGGGAGAAGATATGAATCTGTTAGAAATTTTTACTAATCAAAAATTAATTAATATTCAGCATATTCATGATGAGGAAAATGGAAATATTTTAGTCTTATTTAAGTTTGAAGCAAAGAAAGGTCAACCAGAAAAAGTAGTTTTTAAATGCATTACTGAAATGATAATAACTACAATGCCTTCCTGTGAAAATAAAATTTTTAAAAAGACAACGGATATAAAAGGAAAATAAATAATGGCTAAAAAAACAACAAAAGCTAAATCATCTGGACCTTTATCGTTCCAGGACTTAGCAAAGAAATTATCTGCTATAAATCCAGAGAGTGAAATCTTAACGAAAGATAGCAAATCAATTCAAATCAACAATTGGTTATCGACAGGTAACTATATGCTCAACGCTTTAATCTCTGGCTCAATTTTTAAAGGTATCCCCGAGGGCAGAATAACCATTTTAGCAGGTGAAGAAGCTTGTTTACCGGCAGAACAGAAAATAAAAGTTTATATATCTAAAAAAGAACGAAAGAAGAGTATTGAAAAGGTGTAGCTTTTCCTGTACCTTTTTCTCCCGCTGATTTGAATATATACTATAATAAAAATATAAAAAGTTATGAAGTATATTTATCAAAAAGTTGATTTTTTTTCAGATACATTACCAACTTGTAAATTTTGTGGGTCTGATTTTATAATAGATAATGATAATATTATAAAATGTAAAAATGAGGATTGTGATACTAACAAGGTGAGAATGTCTCATCAAAAAAAGAAAAAGAGCGTTTTACCTGAAGATGTATATAAAAAATATATTGAAGAGTCGTCAGCTTTTCATTATAAATATTGGATGAAAAAAGGATTCTCAGAAGATGAAGCTAAAGAACATGTTAAGAAAAATAGTACCAAAGCTGGCATAAAAGGAAATTTGGTTTTATCAAAAGAAGGTAGAAGACGAACTAAATTAAAAGATATAGAAAATTTGATTTTATCTGGAGTAGATAAAAAGAATGCCAAAAAAATAGTCGATGAAGATTATAAAAGCAGAAATAATGGATTTAAAATAAAATGCTGGACGGATAAAGGGTTTACTGTAGATGAAGCTAAAGAAAAAATCCAGCATTTTCAAGAAGATGGTAGGCAAAAGGGTATAAAAAGCAAAAAAGAAAACCTTAATTATTTTGAAAATACCCAACTTGGTTATTACATAAACCAAGGTATGACAGAAGAGAATGCTCAATTAGCGTTAAGAGAGAGACAAGCCACCTTTTCTTTAAAAAAATGCAGATTGAAATATGGAGAGATTAAAGGACTGAAAATTTGGAAAGATAGACAAATTAAATGGCAGAATACCATACAGTCTAAGCCTAAGGAAGAATTAGATAGAATAAATAAAAGTAAGGATGCGACATCTTTAAAAGCGTTTAATAAAAAATATGGCGCTGAAGGTGATAAAAAATATGAAGAGTATTGGAGTAAACATTGGAAGGATTCTAAAACTTATTCAAAAGAAGCCACCAACTTTTTTGAAAAAATAATATGTAAACTCCCTTATAAATTAGATTATAGATATAAAAATAAAGAATATTTTTTATATGGAGAAGGTAAAATAAATTTTTACGATTTTACGATTTTGGATTTAAAAATAATAATTGAATATCATGGTATTGCATGGCATCCACATTATGATAAATTATCAGAAGATGAATTAAAAGATTGGAGAAATCCTTTTGGCGATAAGTGGACCAAAAGTGAAATTAGAAAAAAGAAATTAGCAAAAAATAAAGGCTTTAAATTATATGAAATTTGGAGTGATGAAGATTTAGAAAATAAAATTAATTATTTAATAAAGGTAATAAAGAATGAATATAACAGAAGAGAAGTTTGAAGAATTACAGTCATTTTATGAATCTATAGATATTATAGAAGATAAATTTAAAATACATAGAGATAATTTTACGGATGAAAATATAGAAGATATGTTTAACCAGCATTGTGAAGAATATTCTGTAGAAATTGGAATTAAAGATTTATTTGATAATTATAACAATCAAAAATTATATATTAATAGTTTTGATGGATACAATGAAATATTAAATTTATACGAAAAATCTGAAAAAGATATATATCATATAAAATCTAATTTTGGAGAAATTAAATGTGCAGATAAGCATAAATTAGAAGCACCTGAAGGATTTAAATTTGCAAAAGATTTTAAAATGGGTGAAAAAATTCTAATTGATTCAAATGAAATAGATTATATTAAATTTACAGAAAAGGTATCTCGCGAAAAGGTATATGATTTTAAAATTGACCACCCCAACCATAGATATTTTGCCGGAAGGTTTTCAAATCATAATTCTGGAAAAACATTTTTAGCTTTAAACATAGCGAGAGAAGCATTAAAGCAAGGATACAAACTTATTTGGATAGACACAGAAAATGCGATGGATGACCTAACCTTTCAGAGGTTTGGAATTGACATTGACCAAGGTAATGTTATAAGGGTACCAATAGATATAATTGAAAATGTCACCAGCTACATCACAAATTTAGCTGAAGCATTATTAGATGCTAAGTCTGGTGAGAACGAAGTAGATAAATATTTAATAGTCATAGATTCATTAGGGCAGTTATCGACCTTAAAAGAAACCGCAGATGCTTTATCTGGTTCGGAAAAAGCTGATATGACAAGAGCAAAACAAATTAAAAAATTATTTAGAGTTTGTACCAAGAGATTAGGACAACTAAAAATTCCTGTCGTTATTACGAATCACATTTATGCTTCAATTGGTTTTATACCTAAGCCCATACAAGGTGGAGGTAGCGGTGGTAAATATTCAGCATCAACCACAATCTTTTTAACCAAGGCTCAATTGAAAGAGGATGGTAAAGATAAACCTAAGACCGGAGCGTTGATTACAGCAACGATTGACAAATCAAGATTCACTCGTGGTGGGATGAAAGTTAAATTTCATATTTCATTTTACAAAGGTATGAATCCTTTCGTTGGGTTAGAAGAGTATATAGGTTGGGAAGAATGCGGAATCGACTACGGTAAATACGTAAAAGGTGTATATACCCCATCGAGCCAAGCAAGGACATTAGCCGTCAAACATATGGACAAACATATTCCAGCTAAACAATTGTGGACACCTGGTGTATTTACAGAAGAAGTTTTAAAAAATCTTGAACCTCGAATTAGAGTTTTATTTGAACTACCTCCAATTAATCAAATTGATTATGATTTAATTGAACTCTTAACCGACGGCGAGGATGATGAATACGATGAAGAAACAGGCGAATTAATAGTAGAATAAGGAGATATTATGGCAGTATTAATGAGGCATTTATTAGGAGTTTATCAATCATTACCTGACTTTCCAAGGGTTGATGATATTTATTTTGAATTAGCGACTATAGCAAAGGTGAAAGGTAATTTTACATATTCAGAGGTAAGACCACTACACACCTTTAAAATAACTAAAACAAAATGGACGGAACTAATGGACGAATTGGTTGAGATGGAAGAAGTTGAAAAAATTAAAAAAGGTACTTATAAATTAATAGAGATTGAAGATGAAAACAACAACAATTAATGCCGAAACAATTACTAAGGTGCATTTACAAAGTAAATATATTATGGATGAATATAAATATTCAGAAGCGGATGATACTTGGGTAGGGATTGGGGTAATGCGCTATCCAAGAGAACATTTTTCCAAAGACCCGGCATATTTTATTACTGAGGATAATAAGGTAGGGCTTAAAGATAGAGTAGTGGTATATTTATTATCTATTGAAAGCCCCATCACCAGGATCTTTCCAGATTATGAATCGGCTGAAAAATTCCATGATAAGATAATTAATAAAATGCAATATGCAATAATTTTTAAAGAAGAAGATGAGAAACCAAGTAGATAAAAAAATTGAAGAACTAATACCTTATGTTGATGAGGAATTTATAACATTTCCTTTGGCTGAAGAAGGGGATTATAGTATGCAATTAAAATTTTGGAAGATATATAAATCAATAGAACTATTTGAAGAGGTTTTAGATAATCTAGAGTGTGATGATAACATAGAGATGACAATTGACATGAAGAATTTAGATATACCTTCACCAGAAAACATACTTAAATCTTTGTTTAATAGTATGCATGGAGAGGTCACCTATCTCAGTCCTGAGCAATGGACAAAGCCAGATATTATGGTAAATTACACTTTAACCTTTATTAAAGATGATTTATATAGTTACGATATAGAGCGACTCTTAGATGTTGCGTTACAATTAACTAAACAGAAGAAGAAAGATGAAGAGCCTTGTCCAGTACCAGAGCGGTACAAGGTTGCATGGCATCTACCTGAACCTTTACAGATGAAGAATGAAAAAGAACCAGAACAGAGAGAAGAACTTTGGAAGACTCAAGAGGATCCTATATTGTGTGCAAATTGTATTCATTCTCATTTTGTAGGTAAAGCAGAATGGTTAGTCTCTGACATTTGGCACATCTTTCCACAATATAAGGTAGGGTGTATGAAATTTGAAGATTGGGATAAATTATTGTGCAAAAGTGAAAAATTTAAATATTATGAACCAAAAAGATAGTTAGAGAATGCAGTTATCGACAAATTTAGAAAAAATATTTTATAATTATGTCAGAGTTAATCCGGAGTTACTTTCAATAGTAACCCCTGATTTTTTTCAAACAAAAGAAATTAAAGAGTGTTACGCTTTTGATGAAAAGTTTTATAAAAAATACACACAAATTCCCACCTACACGCAAATGGTTAATATGATATTAACCAAGAGTGAGCAAGATAATTTAGAGGAAGATGAAATTAAATCGAAAGTTAGAAAGGTTAAAGCTATCTATAAAGTAGCTTTAGGAGAGTATGATGAGCACTGGTTAAAAGATAATACCGAAGCGTGGGTTGAATGGAAAAATTTAGATAGTTCTTTTTATGATGCTATATCTTACATGAAATCAGCGAAAGTTGATGTAAACAATATTAAGGAAGTTATAGCCAAGACGAAAAGCATTATCTTAGAGAGAGCGAATATAGATTTAACTTTTGATATTGGGTTAGATTTTTGGAACCCAGAGCATCATTTTCAAAATAAAGCTAATACTTTTGATACGGGGTTTGAATGGTTCAACCATTGTTTCGGTGGTGGTTACAGAATGAAATCTTTGTATTGTGTAGTTGGCCCCGCTAAAAAAGGAAAAAGCTTGCTACTCTCAAACCTGGCTACAATGAGTGTTAAAAATGGTTATGACACAGCGTTTATATCTTTTGAAATGATAGATTCGGATGTAATAGCAAGAATGGGCGCTGATATGCTTGATATAGATATTTCAGAGTACGCAGACTTCTCACAAAATCCAAAGAAGGTTCAAGCAAGATTGAAAAAATTGAAAAAGGTTGATGGTATATCTAGACCTTTCCCAGGAAATTTAATTATTAAAGAATTTCCTACAGGAGCGGCAACAGTTATAGACTTAGAAAATTACCTAAGAAAATTGGAAGAGGTGAAAGGTATAAAGTTAAAAACTGTCTTCGTAGATTATATTAACATCATTAGTAACTGGAGAAATCCTAATTCAGAAGCTACTTATATGAAAATTAAGCAAATAGCTGAAGATTTAAGAGGTATGGCAATGAGGAACGATTGGACGGTGGTTACCGCCACGCAGACAAATAAATCCGGAATGGAATCTTCTAATTTGAATATGACCGATGTAGCTGAGTCTTCTGGCTTGGTACATACAGTAGACGGTTTGATAGGTTTAATGCAAGACGAAGAGCAGAGAGCAGAAGGTATATTTATATTTAAAGCGTTAGCTTTAAGACATTCAGGTCACCAACATTCTAGGAGAAGATTTTTTGTAGACTACTCACACATGCGAATAACTGAAGATACATCACAAAGCTTAACAAATGAAAACTAATTTAAATAAATTAGAAGAGCGATGGATAATGCTCAAAGAGGAGAAAGAGAAGATTAATAAATTGGGTACTTACAACCTAGAGAAATTTAGAAATATCTTAATCAGTAGCTGGTTAGGTGATGATAAAAAAGATATAAACAATCAGGAATTGATTAGTATAAACAGTAATAAAAATGATTAACGGATAAATATGTATTCACCAATTAAATGGAATGGTGCTAAGAACAAGTATGCAGAGTATTTAGTAGGGATGATGAAACCTGCTAAGATATACTACGAACCTTTTTTAGGAGGTGGAGCAGTTTTATTAAAAGCATTAGAGTGGCAACTATTCAAGGAGTACATCGTTTCAGATGTAAACCCACAGTTGGTGTATTTGTGGAATTTAATTAGGCTCGCGCCGCATGAATTAGTAAAGTCCTATTCTGACCATTGGTTAAAATTAAGAAGAGATTCAGATTATTATTACAAGGTACGGTATGAATTTAATTTGGACAAAGACCCGTTAAAATATTTTTTCTTAGCTAGGACTTGTATTAATGGCTTAATCAGAACAAACAAAAAAGGACAATTTAATAGTTCTTTGCAAAAGGGTTCAATAGGAATACAACCGAACAATTTAGAAAAGTTTGTAACCCACGCTTCATATTTATTAACCCGTAGTAAGGTAGAAATTTCAGCAAGGTCATACACAGAGGTGGACTACAATTCAAACAGTTTTATTTATTTCGACCCACCACAACCTTATGCTGTAGTTAACGGAGTGGTATTCAAGTGGGGTAAATTCATAAGTTTATTAATTGAATTGAACGGTAAAGATTACAATTACGGAGTAACGATACCTACAACCCCTAAAGATAATGTGGTAATAGCGCTAAATGAAACTTTATATGAGGAAGAGTATAAATTGTATAGGTCAGGACATTCTAAAAAAACTGGCAAGCGGATGATAAAAAGTAAAGAAAGTTTTTACATTAATTTTAAGACAAAATATGACTAAATTAGTTAAACCTTTTCCTAAGAAATCTAGGAGACCTGGTGATAAAATATTTGATAACAAATTCAATCGAGGTGAGGTAGATGTAGTACCATTTGAAAAAGTTGTAGAGTTAGATAAGCAGTACATAAATACTGTGATGTCAGATTGTTACAATGCTTATGATTATTTTCGTATTGCGAAATTAAATAAAATAATCAGCGAGATTTATAAAGGTACCAAGTGGGATGAAGCCTACGTCTCCAAGAGGGTTCCTAAGTTTGAGCTATCTGAAATATTTGAATACCTTAGGTCTCGCATAGAAGATACAACTTATTCAGAGATAGAAATATTTGTAGAGATTGCGGATTGTTTAGATGTTAAATATAAAACCATGTACGAAATGGTTCCTAACTTACAAAAGAAAAAATTATTAGAAGAGTTAAATGAAGCTTTTGATATTGAGAAAAAAATTAAAACATACAGATTATTTTAACAGAGGAGAATTATGAATTTACCACCAAATATGTTTAGTATTAGATTTGATGAAATCCAAAAAGGGATGACTATCTATACAGACGATACAGAGAATGGTTTAGGGATGACAGCATTTATGGTGTTAGAAGCCCCTATAGTCCAAGGGAATATTGGAACTATAAAATGCGAGAACTTATTTACAACAACAGACCAAGATGTTTTGGTTAATGTCTCAGCACCAAGAGAGATGTACACAGCTAAAGCACAATCAGGATGGAGAAAAATGTAATGAAATTAATTTTTGGATTTACCGTACCGTTAGCAATCTTTACCAGAATAGATAACTTATATTCTATTTTTAAAGATGGTGTAATTTATTACCACATTGAAGGAACAGAAAATGTTTTATGTGGTGAAGAGCTTAAAGATTCAGGTGATGAAGGTTGCCTAAAATTAACCACAGATTTAAATAAAGAAATGTCTGACTTTACCGAGAAAGATAGAATCTCTGAATTGAATGTGATGAAAGCTGTAGAAAAAATATTAACTAAATGGTTATCCGCTTTTAAGAATTTAATAGAAGAATATAAAGAAGTCCACCCAGACGCAGACACAGAAGAGATAGATTTGGCTACATTGCCTTATAGTTTGCCCGAAAGCTTAGATTTCGATTGGTATGTGGTTAAAGGTAATTAAAGGTAATTAAATGAAAATAAAAAAAGTTAAAAAACCTGTACGTGAAGAAGATATGAGCGAGAAAATTGGAATTTTAAATAATGATTTTGCGTATATAATCCATCTTTTTAAAAATTATAAACATCTTTATTCAAATAAAGAAGTAGTGGATGTATTAAAGAAGAATGCCCCGAATTTTTTTGGTACAGTTCAGCAACTTTTAATAGAAAAAATTGTTTTATCAATAGGTAAATTGGTAGATCCATCAACCTCTTCGCTATCATTACACAGTTTTACATTACCTGCCGAAATTTTAGAAAAATTTCAGGGAATACATGACCTATATGAAAAAGCAGAGTTCAAATATTGGAGAGTTAAATCTATTGCTCATAAAGCTAAAGTTGATTTACCGAAAAAAGTTAATTTTATTAAATCCACCGAAGAACTTTTAATAAAAATTTGCAATTTTTTTCATTTAGTACAACACCATCCAGAACATGATTGTAACATTGAAACAACACACATGCTTGATGATAAGTTAGAATTAGAAATTAATGGAATACTAAAAGGATTTGAAAAACAATAAAATCTGAAATCCCCCTCAGCAGAGAATGGTCAGTAGTTCATTGCTACCTGAGGGGACAAAAAACCGTAATAAAACTTGTAGCTTAAGTTTTTTATTTGTATATTATTGTAATTAGAAAAAGTGTTTTTAAATTATTGGAAAGAGGTCTTTATGAAAAAGGTTTGGATTTTGGTATTAATGTTTATGATATTACCATGGAATTTGTTTGGGCAAGACGG
>Ga0307928_10004103_pt1 | contig 11077 bp, 9 predicted proteins | sample AceLakmetagen232_FD_201815 | JGI IMG/M metagenome (GOLD analysis project Ga0307928, IMG submission 201815) | Saline water microbial communities from Ace Lake, Antarctica - #232 | ecosystem: Environmental > Aquatic > Non-marine Saline and Alkaline > Saline | place: Antarctica: Ace Lake...
TTAATCGTGGATTCTGTCGCGCCTGTGTCAATGTTTATCGGCGACGACTGTGTGGGTGCCGATGGTCCTGTGTATGCCCCGATGCTTACTATTGTTGCTTTGGTTTGCAGATAGTTAGGGGCGCGTCCAGATGCAGGGTTGACGCCTATTTGTGATTGCGTAATATTAAGGCTGTCCAGTACATCTATTGCAGATTGGTCTAAGCCATAATAGATTGTTGCACCCTCGACATAAACATCGTGTGCGCCCGTTGGCACTGAGCCGGTTGACCAGTTAGACGCGGTTGACCAATCGCTCGGTCCTGCGTTGGGGGTTGCTGATGTCCGCACAAAGGTCTGGGCATTAGATGCGCCGCCGCCAGCCTCAGTAGTTTCAACAGCAACACTAAACCCTGTCCCTGCCGTGTCTGCGGTCAATGTCACAATGGGGTTGTTATCTGTGGCGGTCACCCCTGTGCATAGCGCATTGGTGCTGATGTTCCATGCGGCAACAAGGCCAGCGGTTACGTCGGCAATCGTGGTGGCCGCAGCAGTATATGTTATAACAGTGGTGGCCCCGTCCCTGCCGGTAACCGTGATGTTAAAGATGTCGCCTATTTCAATCGTCACGCCGACCGTTAAAGAGTCAACCTGTGCCACTGCTGTAGCTGTCCCTATCCATTTAATTGCTGCCATTATATCTCCTATGTCAAAAGTGGGTCGGGTGGTGTATCGAACACGTCCAACGCATCGTATTTATTCCAGTCCATTCGTGCTATCAGGTAGTAGTTCTGGCCATCGTCTGAGGGCTTTACCATCGTAGCCCTGAAATGAAACTCCGAGGTTGCAGCCCCGCTGCCCACAAAGTTATCCAGATATGCCAGGTCGGTCGGCCAACTGCCGATTATTGGTGCGGTGTAGAATGTTACAGCCGCGCCAGACGGGACGCTGAGTTGCATATATCCATTATAAACTATCGCCGTCGCCGAATCTGTATCAACCGGATTAGCGGTTATCGACGTGTCGCCGGTACCTATCTCACAAGCTGAAAATTCCTCGGCGTTCCTTGTAGATTCGGCATACTCGACACCTTTATAAGATAGCCGCATTAACAGGTTGGCTTCACCAATAGCAAGCGTGCCGTAAGTATCCCTCGCAACGGAAACATAAAATGTCTGCCTGAAAATATCCTCATCGAAACCTACAGGCTCAAAGTCCCCGCCATGTGTGTTCCATATTGATGTGCCGATACCATTGGATACACCAACCATATAACCACATGGGAAATAGTCAGTTTCGACACTGGTCTGGTAACTGTCGGCCTCTACAAGTACAGTACATTCGTCAACTGCTTCGGCTGCGTTATCGAAATCATCGGAAACATATTCATCACCCTGCCATCTCCTGCCAACGGTTACGATAAGCACGTCCTCACCATCGAAGTATTCTAACCGAGACAAAGCGTTCCAAATATCCTGCACGGTTTCGGATTTAACTTCAAATTGTTCCAAGGCGACGTAGGCTGGGTCAGGGTCAGCGTCCAAATCCCAAACCGCGATCACTTGCGATGGATTATGACGCTTGCGGCAAAGCCGCACATCATCCGCCAGAACATAAACCAGATCGTCTTCGGCGTAGGTCGTTGCCGGATCATAAATTTTAACTTTGTCGTGGACCCATTTCGTCGGGCTGGTCGCCGGATCGTTGCCGGTATTGCTGTCAGCCAGTGACGTATAAAAGTGCACCGTGTCGGCGTCCAGTGTGAAAATCCTGCTGCCGTCGGCGTAGGTATGTCCGTCATCATACAGGGCCACCGTTTCGTCGCTCCAATAGCTGGCGGCGGTTTCCGGGTCCTGATTTGTATTTTCGGCCTGCAGTGACGTGTAAAGCGTATCGTAGCCCGCCAACTCCGCGAAGGCCTGGCGTATCTCATCCTCCGTCGGCGCAACGGCATATTGATATGAGTCGCCGCCGGTCACCGTATCCCAGGCCGTGTACGTCGCCTGCGTGACCAGCAGCTGCGGCACATCTGCCCCAGGCGGAGTCGAGCTGCCCGGCCAGATTTTCCAGTCCTCAAGATAGGCACCGGCGTTGTCCCTGGGGCGACCGAGCGTCGTCTTCCATATCCGCCGCCAGCAGCCTATCGCGGCGGGCGGGCTGGGTGAAACTAAGTCCGCCCATGCTATCGTCTGCCAGTCCGGAGCTGCCGGATGCAGCCCGTCGGCGGTCGAACACCAATACCAGTCGTAATTTTGTATATCCTTCAGGATCTTTTCAAAGCCCGATGCGTTACACGCAAGGTAATCGTCTTGCCAGCCGACCCAGATAGGCTGACTTGGAATCCGTGTCGGCTGGTAGCAATCGGCCAGCCAGACCGTTTCCCAATCGGCCCCGTAATTCGTTTCGTCCGCATCCGGCGGTTCGTAAGCGTCACCGCTCAAGTGTTCGAACCAGCAAACGTATTTCGTGCAGCTCGCAAGCCGCTTGTCAGCGGCGTCGTTGGTCTTCCAGACGATGTCGCCAACGTGGTAGGTTTTCGCTGTCGAGTTCGTCCAGACGGCCCCTTGAGCTGCCCGCCAGTATTCTTTCCAGTCTTCGTCTTCAGACACATCGGTCAGATAATGTCCACCCGTCATGTCGATTATGTTCCGTGCGTAATCCTGATACGCGGTCAGTCCATCTTCATCGCTCATCAATGGGTTGTAGTGATCCTGCTCCCCCTCTGTCACTTCAACGTCAAACGGTTCCGGCCCGTCCAGAGTGCATTCCGTAAAATGCTTAATGTAAATGCTCCGGTCCCTTGCCCACAGGGTGCGATTAACCTGGTTGATATGAGCCTTCTTCGGCTCAAGGCCTTTCGGTGGAAACTTCTCAGGCAATGTCTGTTGGGGCAACCATCGGTAAGCAAGCAGGTTGCAATCATAAGCATGCTGACCACCGCCAGTCCCTCGATTCAGCTTGACGATCCATCTGTCGGAGTCAATATCGAAGTGCCGGTAATAATTGCAATGAGCAGCGAGTTCCCAGCTGCCGTTCAGCACGGCATCTGCGTGTAAAACAATATCGTTGCCGTTACCTGTATCATCGTTCTCGGTTGTTGGCGGGTTATAGTCCATCCATGCCGGAGTCATTGTTTGGTCACGCACTTCGAGGACGTACAGCTCACCATAAAAACCAACGAGCCAACCGCTATCATACACAAGGTCATTATAATCTGGCCTCTGCGTTGGGTATCCGTAGTAAAGGTCTATCCATGAGGTTAGATCGTGGTTGACAACAGTTGTATACTCGTAAGACCCGGCGTAAGGGTAGAATGCGACATATAAAAACTTCCGCAGGTCTTCCCAGTGTTCGTGCGTCGGCTCTTCGCCCGACAACAGCGGCCAATTAGCAGTAAACCAGCTTGGATAATCCACGCTCATATCACCACCGCCATTGCTCTCTGTTCTTCCGCGTGCCACGCCAGCGAACCCTTGCCGTCTGCGTCTGTTACAGGAGTAAACGTTTGCTTAAAGTAGTAACCACCGCCATAGGACATCAAGGGCACAATGTCGCCAACGTGAAACCATCTTAAACAGTTCCGCAGATCACTGGTGACATTATATCCTTCAGAATCTTGGACCGCAATAGCGTCAGGCGACACCTCCGGTTGGACTTCCCAGTAATCAACCCATGAATCACCAACCCCAGGCTCAGTGTTAGCCGACCCGTCATTATCTGCCGTGCATTTATAAAGCCGGCTATCTGTTGTATTATCCGTCGGATAAACGGGGCCATGCTCTCGCAAATCATCTACAACATACGCCCCCTCTGCCTCCCATGCCGTATAGTCAATCCCGACCAGTCGGCAAATATAACTACCATAACCAGCCGAAAGCGCGGCCCGTTCATTTTCGGTTGTGTCGCTCAACCATGTACCCGCCGGATTAGCAGTTTCCCATGTTGCCTGTGCGTCTGCATCCGCGTACCTCAAGCCCCTAACTACTGTTGCCCAGATAACACTTGAACCGCCCGCCGTCTTAGGCATACGAGGCATTAGTTGGTTGATGTCGAGGTTGACGGTGTAGCCACCCGGCGACTTCACAACCTTGATAATTCCGTCACCCTGAAAGTTGAGTAGCGAATTAAGGGCGCGGACTATCTCGTTTAACTTTGTCACAGTTTGTATTGGCCCTTGCGAGAATAGATTTATCATTCTAAGTCAATCCCCGCAAAAGATACCTCATCGTATACCTGCACAACTTTTTTCCCAGTATCGAACACAAGGTCATCCGGTGGCTTGCCGTCGTTTGGATCAATGAACACTACGTTTGCCGCCCATGTTGCGGGGTTGTATTGGAATGAATACCTGACGATATAATGGTCGCCTCCGTCAGAACTGCTTCCAGCTATTCCGGTGCATAGCCATGTTCGCGGTGCATAGTAGGTTCGCCATGTGTTTGAGTTTATCTTACCGACGTATGTTCTGTTCCATTCCTCAATTTTGTCAGCGTCGACGCTGCTGCCCTCTCGCTTGGTGACCGTGTATGTTTGTTGTGGTGTTAGCTTCGACACCATACCGCCCTGCTCATGGGTCTGACCGGCGTAGTCTGTGCGCTTTGTATATGTGGAGGGGTAGTCATATGATAATGTTATTGCTTCGCCAAGTTTGTCTGTGTTCGTTTCAACCTGTGAGACAGATGAACCTATCTCAATGGCAGGCTCATTACTGGTATAGTCCACATACGAGTTCTGGCGATACGACAATACTATCCTAACAGTATCCGTATCAATCTGCGAAAACTCCATGCTCTTTAAGTTTGCGATAGGTTCCGCGGGATGCACCGAATACATTGCCGGTACACCTGGCATGGTCTTAGCATTCACGAACTTCTCTTGGCCCGTACCTGTGACGTTATAGACCATCACTATACGCTCAAACTCCCAGCCTCGTTCTGATGTGTACCTTGCTGCGGAGCCGTCTTTAATATCAATCGTTGGTTCCATTATGCTATCACCTCTTTGTTAGCTATCTTGTTTAGCACTGTGGTCTGCTTCTTAGTTTCTTCTAATTGCGTATCCATCTTTGTGAGGGTAGGGTCAACACTGCCAGCAGCAAGGCCAGCAATAGAGGTGTTGGCGATGTCAAGTTCTTTGAATTGGCCAAAGTTGGGTGGCCCGCCTTTTGCAGTCTTAGCAGTCTTACCGGATAGATACTGTTCGCCAGCGGACGCAATCGCCTTGCCCCAAACCTCCTCGGTTATCTCTCCAGCCTCAAGCATCTTGTCGTACAATGCTGTAAGTTCCTTCACTTTTTCAATTGGCGTCTTGAAGGATTCCGTTAGTGATTTGGCCGCTGTTTCCAACTCAAGGGCGGCCCCTTTTTCTGATAATTTTGTAAACAGGTCACCCGTTTTTGTTGTCCGCTTCATAAATGCGCCAGCCTCACCTGCCGCCATGCCCTGGGCGATTTGTTCCAGCGGGTAAAGTTTCTTCTCTATATCAGACAAGCCGAATGTGTCTAGTTGGAATTGCAACTCTACGTTTATGGCGTCTAAGTCAGCAATGGCCTTGGCGTGTTCAAGCAGGCCAAGCAGTCTATCAGCGCGTTCCATATGCGCTTTGTTGTTGGTAGTTTCGTGGATTGCATACCGCCGCCGAGCCTTGTCTGACATATTGACCCGCCAAACCTCTTTTTGTAATGCGTCCAGTAAATCATTAGTTTTGGTTGTAGCGTCTACAGCCGAGGCAGCGACTTGCTTGTTGCCTGCGGCCATCGCGTCAAGGGTTGGATAGTCAACTTTGCGAGCCATCGCCTCGGACATTGTCCACGTCTTAGCTACCGTTCCGCCGCCCTTAGACGCCATTGCCTCGGCCATCTTGTTCGTCTTAGTTGCCTTATCGACAACGTCGTCAATCATTGCGCTCATGTTTGCTACGGCAAGCGCGCCCGCCGCCAGCCCACCCACAAGTATAGCAATACTGGCAGGGCCACCCATAGCCAGCACCATAGCCTTGGCAATAGCCAGGGCCTTATACGCGGTAACAAGGCCCATTATAAAGCCTCTTACCACCTTTATGGCCCCCTGTATCAACAACAAACTCAACGCCCATTTCCCCATTTTTATAACAGCCTCAGCAACGACAGGAATTATACCCTTAACAGATGACGCGAATTTGCTGAACCGGACGGCCGCGCGGGTTAATCTGTTAGCAAGCGACCTGAATGTTGGCGACAGGGCAACGGCAATGGTTTTCACAAGGCCACCAAACGCATCCCTTAGTCTTTGGACCGCGTCATTGGCGTCCTCGACTTTCTTGGCGTCCGCACTGCTGTATGTCATATTGAGCGCTTCAACCATTTTCTGGTTTTTATCCAGACCCTCGCTGCCCATCTCAAGCATATTAAGCAGCTTCATACCCTGCCTGCCGAATAATTGATAAGCAACAACAGACCTCTCGGCAGCGGTTGCTAATCCGTTTATACCGTCAGCGACAACGCGGAAACTCTCTGCGGGATTCATGTCAATAAGGTCTTGATACTTTAAACCTATCGCCTTAAGTCCCTCCTTCGCTTCGCCCGTCCCCTGCTTAACCTCGCCAAGTCTACGCACAAACATCTCAATGGATTTATCAAACCCCTCCGCGCTCGCACCAGATAGTTCAGCGGCATGGCGCAGGCCAATCAAGTCCTCTGTGGCAATGCCTATTCTTTTGGACAACTTGCCAGTTGCGTCAATATTCTGCATGGTGCTTTTAAGCATAAGCCCTAAACCGCCGATACCGGCAGCCGCGGTGATTCCAATAAACATCCGCTTCATGCTACCGGATATGCCGTTAGCCGACTTCTGAAACCTGTTCATGGTCCGACCGCTCTTCTTCATCTTCTTTTGGAAGACCGACGTGTTAGCTTTAAGATTTATATATAGGTTTGATATGGTTGCCATTTAGCAAAGCCCCATGAGAATGTTTTTAATATCTCTGTCTGTCATTGGTTCTTTAGGTTCAAAGTCTGGCATGAAGTCTTTAATCGTTAGTGTCTTGGATGACTTGCCGCGCAGTGCATTTGCTACCAGAGAGCAGAGCATAGCGTTACGCAGGTCGGCGCGTTCTTCCCCGAATGGTTCAAGCGTGTAGTATGCCTGCCATTCGGATAGTTCTTTAGACGTGGTACGCTCTAGCAGTTCGCCAACGGTAACGCCCAGACGTGATGCTAGTCTGAAGTAGAACCGACGCTCTGGTCGTCGCCTGAGTTTTTTGCCAGTTCCTCAACGTCACCGTCAGAGATACCGTTAAGTTTCTGGGCAAGTGCGAATACCCTGTCTAAAGCCTTTGCTGATTTTGCGCCGAGTTGGTTTACTTCGTTATCGGTAAACAACCGCTTGCCGTCTTCGTTGCTTATACATCTGCCGCAAAGCCTCGCGCGTATGTTCACAAGATTAACCTTCTCTTTGCCGCTGACAAGTTCCTGCTCGAAGGCGTCCCGTTCTGTTCCTGACATCTGTTTGACGCAGACCGACCCGCCCCATTCCGGGACTTCGATTGCCTCGGTCGTAATATCCTGCGCTTTAAGTATCTGCTCTTTGTTCAACATTGCTTTCACCTTTCAAAAGTTTACGATGCAAGATCAACATATACCGGAGCGCCCGATAATTTAATTGTCGCTGATTGAGTTATCTTGTCATCAAATGGTATCGCTGTGCCGAGGGATGTTAGAAACCCCTTGACCAAGAAATTGCTTTTGCTTGTCTTGGTTGTGTGGTCATTGATGTAGATTTTATAATACTGGGTCCCGTTGGTTTGCAGGCTGTTCAGCGCGTCGCCGTCCCCGCTTGCCGATCCATCGTAGTTCACATCTAAAGTAATCTCGCCGGAGTCCAACATCCCCGGTATGAACTCGCGCCATTTGTCGGCAGAATCCATTGTCGATATATCCAGCGAATCCCTCGAATGGCTTGGGCCGCCTATACTTGATATGTTCCCGATTGTGGTTACGTTACTGGCAACGGTGAAGTTGGTTGTATCGCACAACTCCAATATAGCCCCGTGTCCTAGTGTTGCATCACTCATGTTATCTCCTTATGCCGCAACGTCTGTGTAGGTCATTGCGCCTGTTAGTTTGATTGTTACCGACTGCGTGATTTTATCGTCAAAGGGAATGGCCGTGCCTAATGCCGTTACGAATCCACTGCATGAGAATGTTGATGTGTCAATGCAGGTGATAAGGATCGTGCTGGCCGCTGCCGCCAGCGCAGCGTTTAAGTCATTAGCGGTTGCGCCGTCCGCACCGTCATAATTAACATCGAAAGTTACCTCCCCGGCGTCAAGCATTCCGGGGATAAATTCCCGCCATTTGTTTGTGGAGTCCATTGTTGATATGTCAATAGAATCTCTCGAAATGTTCGGACCACTTATCGAGGTTATGTTCCCGATAGTAGCCGCCCCGATAGCCAGTATAGTACCGTGGCCTAGCGTGCCGTCACTCATTTTATTGTCCCCTAATTAGGTGTGTTTATGGCTCGTTGAACCAGACCAAAAAGTCTAATCGCTTGCCGTGTCTCTTTATGATTTCATTGCCTACGGTGAGGCTTGAAATGTCGCCCTCGCCTTCGAGGAATACGTCATGTATTTTTCTTGTGTTGACCGTCCCGCTGTAATCCTCAAACGCTTCTCTGACCACCTCAGCCAACTCCCTCGCACCTGAATAAGTAGACGCCCAGCAATTGATTTGATACCGTGCGGATACCATACCAATCGAGCCGGTCAGCGTATACTCTCGGTTGGCTGATATGTGCTGGAAAGTCAGTGCAGGCATCAATGCGTTCTGCGGAACAAAGACAGGATAGATTCTTGTCGATGTTAAATCTGTTATTCCGGTATCGCCTGATAGTATCGTATAGATCGCAGTCTCAATCGTGCTGTCTGTGTCGCCTTGGATATGCGTTGTTATCACTTGGCTTGGTGCCGACTCTGCGCCTGCCGATGTTGCGGTCGCGTAGAACTCATACCATACAGCGGTTAAACTTCCTTGCGTTATATCACCATCGCCGCTTCGGGTGTTTCCGGTGGTCCAGGTTGTGCCTGTCTTTAGTCGGTAGTAAAGCGTAATCGTTCCAGTTCCCGTGACTGATGCCGTTACGCCGGCACCTGTTCCAGCATCGACAACCGAGAGCGTGGGCGCGTCAGGTGCTTCTGCTCCAGTTACCGAATATCCAAAACCCAAACCAACGTCAAACATTAAGCAGGCTCCGTTTTCTGGGCGATTACCGTTGTTGTAGATGTGATATTCGCGCCGTCCTTATCCTTCAGGTTCTTGCGTATCAGTTCAGTTGCCGTGCCTTTGGTCTTGACGACCATCTGCCAGGGTGTTGTTGTGGTGTCGATTGTGACATCACCCTCAAGTACGTTCTCGATGAATGTGATTGCCGTCTGTGCGGTCGTTATGGTGTCAGGTATTGTCGTGCCTGTATCTGTAAGTATCTGGTCTAAAACATTCCCAGAACCCTCCATCTCTATTCGGACTTCCTCTGCCGTTGCACCTCCTGCCGAGTAGTTCGGCTGTGTCGTTGCAAGCGTTGCGCCGTCCGCACCTGTCAAAAGATCAAGGTCGTTCTGTGCGGTTGTTATCGTGCCGGGTATTGTCGTGCTGGTGTCGGCAAGTATTTGGGCTATCGAAGAACCGCCTATCTCTATCGCTGTCTTAACACCCGCCGCGTCATGGGAACTTCTACTGCTTACTGCAGCGTTAAGGTAGTCAATAACTAACTTACCCATTGTGCTAGCTGTAACCACTGCAGCTGTTAATTGGTGCCATATTGCGAGTATGCCAGCCGTTGATAGGCTATACCCAGTTTTGCCAATGTTCCAGTTGCCCTTATCATCTAATGCAGACGCGGCTATCTTCGCCGCAGTAATGGCAGAATCTGCGAGAGTAACATCACCTGTAAGTGTGCCGACTGAGCCAGATAAATTCCCTGTTATATTGCCAACAATATCCATTGTTTGATTAGGTAGATTAATAGCTGTTAGGCTTGCCCCATTGACCCCGAGTAATGTTGAGGCCGTCCCCGCTGCGTCTGGTACTACTACGTTTGGTGTGGTAGTATTCCAGTTGCCCTTATCATCTAATGCAGACGCGGCTATGCTAACCGCCGTAATGCCACCGTTTGCAATTGAAACCGTATTGGTGTCAATCGCCGCTGTCCCGGCTGTCCTTAGTTTGAACGATCCGCAGAAACCGGACGGGTTGACCGTTGAGATGGTAAGTGTGCAGAATACCGCATACTCGCCTGCCGCGTACCCCGTAGTATCTATGGCTATTTCGTGGATGCCGGCTGCATAGTTGGCACTCGATAATAGCGTGGGCGTGCCAGAAGCAGTTGCCGCAGCGTCAGACGCAGCACCAGCGAGGCGAACATCATACAACGGGGTTGCACCGTCACCAGCGTCACCATCAGTATCGTTAGCCGCGAACCAGAAGTAAACTGTATCCGCTATTTCCGCATATTTGTATTGACTCATAAGTTAGAACCTCTTATTTCTGGGCGACCACCGCCGCCTGATGCCGCCTGTATTGCGCCTATGTCTTGCATTCCTGCACTCATGGCATCTAAGCCGTTGTCGATTAAGTCTGAGCCTGTTACCGGCGTGAAGTCTTCACTACCATCTGTGACGTTTGTAAATATCGCCGAGGCTGCTTGTGTCCCAGCGATGTTATTGCCATCTTTGAAGTCTGCGAATGTGCTGTCAACGCCGCCATTGTAGTGCGTAGTAGTCGAGCCATTACCAGTATTACCGCTTGCGTGGTTGTAACCGAAATATTGTATATTGTATTGCTTTCCAGCATTCAAATTGAAGCCATAACCTCCGTTACCAACAGATGTGCAGTTTTCTACTTGACAGAGTAACGCAAGGGTCTCTATTGCAAAACCGTCACCGTAATTTCCATAGGCAGTACACTCCACAAATGCCGACCAATTTGCCGTGCCCTTTGCAAAAAAACCATGACCAACACTTTCGTCTTTGCCATTATCATAAGCAATACACTTGATACATTTTACGTTATTGCCAGACCAGAAGTGAAAGCCGTATGTATCGTTATCATGGGACGTGCAACCTAT
>Ga0307928_10004104_pt1 | contig 11075 bp, 11 predicted proteins | sample AceLakmetagen232_FD_201815 | JGI IMG/M metagenome (GOLD analysis project Ga0307928, IMG submission 201815) | Saline water microbial communities from Ace Lake, Antarctica - #232 | ecosystem: Environmental > Aquatic > Non-marine Saline and Alkaline > Saline | place: Antarctica: Ace Lake...
TGGTCCGCCGCCGACCGCAGGCGCCGCAGCCACGTCTGGTCTTGAACCCACAACGCCAGCACACGCTCTTGGAACGCCGGCAAGAAGGCGTAGGTCTCGCGATCGTAGCCATCCCAGACGCTCATAGAATCAGGTCGCGCAGGCGTTGCTTGTTTCGCAGCGCCGCTGCAATCCCTACGTCCACGGTGTTCCTCGCGATCAGCCGGTACACGACGACAGGTTGATCTTGGCCGATCCTGTAGTTGCGCCCGCGGGCCTGCAAGTAGGCGGGGTAGTCGTAGGCCAGGGAGGTGAATACCATCGCCTTCGCTTCGTTCAACGTCAGCCCCGTACCACAGGCGTCAGGGCTCCCCACGAACACGCGAGCGCGCCCGCTGCGGAACCTCCGCACGGCCTCAGAGCGCTTGCGCTTGCTCGTCACCCGGCCGGTGTACTCGACGCTTGGGATCTTCATCTTGTCGAGTAGCCGGCCCACCTGCTCCATCTCCCCGTGGAACCGACACCACACGATCACCTGGACGTCGCGCAGGTCTCCCGACAGCAATCCCTCGAGCGCGTCCATCTTGGCGTTGTGCTTCGTGAACTTCACACCACCATCGTCGGCGTCGTTGTAGATCCCCGCTGTAGCCTGGGCCAGCCGGAGGATCTCGACGATCTTCTCGTCCTCGGTCATGCCCGACAGCTCGGGGACCAGCCCCCGCACGGCGTCGTAGATCCGCCGCTGCTCCGGGCCCAACGTCACCCGCACGTCTTGAATCACACGAGCTGGCAAGTCAACGCAGTCGGCCAACGCCCACTGCACGGAGTGTCTGGCAATCTCGCCGCGGACGTACTCCACGAAGGCTTTGCTATCCTCCCAACGCACATCGCCACGCCACCCTACCGGAGCCCCCAGCGACATGGCCAAGGCAGACAACCGGCCGAACGCCGTCCCGAAGCTGAGCCCTTGGTTGATCACTAAGAACTGCGCGTAGATAGACCGCAGCGAACCAGTGAACGGCGTACCCGTGAGCAATAACACCCGCTCGGCATTATCCGCCACACGCTTGACCGACCTGAACTGCTGCGACGTAGGATTGCCCAAGCGCGTCGACTCGTCGGCCACAACAAGCCACCGCCCGCGCTCCGTGAGATCACGGTAAGAATCTTGCTGGGCTCGCATAGCGGCGTAGTTGACTACCACCACGGCTGAGCTACTCGCGAGCGCCTGCGCTGCCTTGACCGCCGTAGTACCGGAGAGCTGCAACACCTCCCGCTCGGGCAGTGCTGCACCGACTCGAAGGTCCGTGTGCGCCTCAGCCTCTTCCTGCCACGTGTCCAAAAGGTGCGCCGGGCATACGACCAGCATACGCTCGACCTCACCGCGAGCACGCATGGCCACGAAGGCGTCGAGCGCCACCTTGGTTTTGCCACAGCCCATCTCGAGGAACAGGCCGCACCTTCCGGTGACAAGCGCGACAAGCAAAGCATGCCGCTGATGATGGTAGGGCTTCGTGCGGAACGATACCCCGGGGAAACCATCGGCTATCGCAGCACAGAGGGCTTCGTCGCCTTCGCACTTCTGCAAGAGTTCCAACGCATCCTGTCGCGTAGCCCACGCAACATTCAACCGGCGCGCTTCATCCGCAGTGTCCGCCGACATGCGCCCGGACCCGATCACCTGGAGCAGCCGCGCAGCGTACCCAGGCGCGGCTGGAGTCACCCACCCGCGCCGCAGGCTGTCGTAGTGGGCGCTGCACTGGTGCGCCAGCTTGCGCCAGGAGTCCGCTGTCTCTTTCCGCGTCGGAAAGCAGAACAGCTCGTCGAGCGCATCGTATGTGACAGCGTCCCGCACAAAGCCCCCTGGCCAACTTGTGCCTCGGCGGGTATATTACCTGCCAGACATCGAGAACGCAAGGGGGATAGACGATGCTGGAGCCTACGTCAGGTACACGACCGCAGCTCGGCCCGCTTCGTCGGCAACTACAAAGACCACTTCGCGACGGTGGTCAGACGCGGGGTGAAGACACGCGAGCGCCGCTGCCTCACTGCATGGTGTATTACAGCCCTGGAAGACCTGGGGTTTACCCTGCGCGCCCGCCAGCGAGTACCACTCAGAGGCGACCAGAACACGAACAGGGCGCGCCAGCGCGGCGACGCCGTCATTGACCACGAAGACGTGGTCCTCTTCACCGCCCCCAGCAATGCGCACCAGACGGCGCTCCCGTTCTAGCCAATAGCTCCCGCAGATATTTTCTGCTTGCACCCGCGCAAGCCACGATCTATGATCTCCTCGGTGGCACGCGTGCCACCACACCTCGGAGGATCCATGGCACGAAGAGGCAGACCCCCGTTGAGCAAAGCAAAACGAGTGCTACGCAAGCGCTTCGGCGCTCAGCTACGCGCCAAACGCGAAGCGCTGGGGCTCTCGCAATCAGAGGCAGCTGCCCTGATAGGGATCGGGCGCACCTTCTATCAGCAGGTCGAAACTGGGGTGCGTAGCCTACCATACCGCTACCGTCACAACGCCCACGACATGCTGCGTAGAACAGCAAAACGGGAGGGGTCGTCATGACCGACAAGCAGATCCAGAAGAACCGGCAGGCAAAGCGGTCGAAGCTCGAGGTAGGCCTACGCAGGGAACGGCAACGGGCTGACAACGCCGAGGCGGAATTCGCCGCCCTACGCGCGGCACATGACCAGCTCCAGCACGAGGCGCACGCGCTGCAAGCCGAGGTCGATCGGCTGGAAGGGCCCGCCGCGCGCTGCAAGCACGCCGAGGCGGAATGCGTCACCACCGCCAAATATCTGTGGGCCGCCGACGACAAGGCAACCAGTCTGGGAAAGTGCAACGTCATCATAGCGCAGCAACTCGAAGTGCTACGCTCCCTGAACAGGGATCGGTGGCACAAACTGACCGCAGTCCGCTGCGAACGCGACGCCCTCGCCAAGGCGGTCGACCGACAGAAGACCATGCGCCGCGAAGAAGGCAACATGGACAAGCGCGTGCTGATCCAAGCCGTGCGCGCGTGTTCTTCGCTCAACCAAGGCCTCCGTGCTGACCTCTACGAGCTGCAAACCATGCCCGGGGTACTCGAGGCTGCACGCGAGGCGCGTAAGCTCCGCAAGCGACTCCGCCGCAAGAGCGCCGAAGTTCAGGAGCGCACCCGTTCAGAACTGGCACTCACTGCCAAGCTGGCCGAAGTCCGCAGGCACGACGAGATGGTCGGCATGCTCATCGGTTGACGATCTCAGCCCTGCCAGCTATTCTCTGTCTCTCAGTCAACCCCTGAGCCCGCCACCCCCGGCAAAGCACCGCACCTCGCTGAGCCGGGGGTGGCACCCTTCACGATCTCCCGTGATCGCAGATCCAAGCCCACCCGAGAAAATACGTCGGTCCCTCCCAAAGCCCGTCAAAATGGTATTTCGTCCTTGGCTACGACGAGTTGGCGGTTTGCCTTGCGCACGGGCGTACGCGCGCGATCCAATAATTTTGGTATAGAAAAGTGAATACAGGTTGACACCCGTATTTTCGGACGATACAAGAACACACACAGGGGTTGGAATGGATCTAGAAACGATCAATAGCTTTATAGAAAGGCGTAGACGGCTGTATCGGCCCCCTTCGGGGTCCGCTACAGCCTACGAGGGGGCCGGAGGCCGGCCCCCTCTACGCGTATGGATCGCTTTGCCCGCGTCATGCACGCCCAGGCGCACGGACGTGCCCGCGCACGGACGTGCCCGCGCACGAGCGCACGCACGAGCGCACGCACGAGGCCAACGCAGCAACGGCTCGAAACGACGTCGTGAACGAAGCTGCTAGACTTCTACATCGGCTACATGCCCTCGACGGTGACGGAGCGGAATGCGCCCACTGCCGAGCACATGCACAAGCGCTTTACAGTGCAGGCCTCTTGGTGGCACGCGTGCCACGGGACCAAAATAGGTTGACCGCCATGGACGGCGCCTGCGCCGACGTGGCCCACTGACAGGAGGTGCTTCGATGGAACTTTCTCCCCAGGCCTTCGCGGCCGCAGGGCACACGGATCACATGGTCCGCGTGCGCAACGGACACACGGACGTCAACTACGGCTCGTGCTTCGGCAGTCTGCGCATCCCGGTGCCCGACTGCGACATACCGGCAGACGTAGCGCGACTGCTCGGATCGTGTGCCAGCGCCATCTACAACGGCCGATCCAAGGCCATCGAGGCGGTCACGCTTAGCGGTGTGACGATCAAGGTACCGCTGACAACGGGTAGCAGTGGCGGTACCATGCCGCGGTTCTTCGGGTCGGCAGCGCGCAACGTGCCTCGACTCCCAGAGGTCGCGACCATAAACGCCGATGCTCTGCAGCACATCGCGGCGACCGCTGTCGATGGCGGCTACACGAAGGTCGCCGTACACCCGGTCAAAGGCGACGGTAGCCTCATGTGCTGTACCTTCGGGTGGGGTGATGACCCCGATGAAGGTCCCGCGGGAACAATGATCTGCGGGGGCATAGCAGGCCCGCTGACAGCGCCTGACGAAACCGAGCAGCTCCATGCCACCGAACAGCCAGACGCCGCCGCTGAGCCGCTGAGCCCCTTCCTGACAGCATGCAACGTCGCCTTGCAGCAGCACGGTGACCTCTTCAAGGAGATCGTGCTCGGCGCGGCCAAGCAGCTCGATGAAGAGGCAGCCCGGTGAGCTCGTTGCAGCGGTCCATCCAGATCCGGCAGACGACGGAGATGATCCTGGTAGCACATCGGGAACGTGGGGCTCATGTGGGCTATCTTCACGCCAACAAGTTCGTCTGCGCCTGGTTTGCGTCTGCTCCGCTGTACGATCCTCCGAGCGTGGTACGTGCAGTCACAGAGACGCTCTCCAAAGACGACTGCGTACGTTGGTTTAGCGCCGTATGCCCACCTTTGAGGTTCTATTCGGGGGTCAAAGCTGCCGACCTGTACCTAGCCAACTATGCCAAGCGTGTACGTCGGCACATGCGTACAACGGCAGTCTTGGGGGAGGACTTGGCAGCTGGTGTGGCCGACTCGACGGCGTTTCTTGCCACAGCAGGTGCGCCAACACGCGAGGGCAAGATCATGCTCGGGTTGGTAAGCGGCTCGCTGCACCCGGCATGGATCGCGCTGCACTTGGCTGAACTGCCCGACGGCTGGGAAAAAAAGACCCACAATGCCGACGTGGCAGCTGCCAAAGCCCTGCGACCGCGGCTTGTCAACGACGCGAGTCTGGTCAACCGGCTGCAATCTCTGGAGGCCAAGTGGCAACAGTAGGGATTACCAGGCAAGCGCAGCCCAACGGGGACTTGCGCATCTTGATCACGAGCGGGGACATGACGATGGACCTCGCCGTTCCCGGCGACCAAGAGATAGGGGACGACATCAACGTGGCGTACAAGCGGCACGCGGGCCTTGTGGCGCAGCTCGGCGTGCTGCACGCGGAGGCGCGGTCGGTGCTGGCCGATACCGAGGAAGCACGCGACCGCGTCTACGGGACATGCTACGAGCGTGAGCGGAACACCTGTGCTGCCACCAAGGTGCCAGCGAGCATCACAGTAAAGACGATCCAGCATCGGCTTGCCTATGACGTGCAAGTCCTGAATGCTGCGGTCGCCGTGCGCCGCTCCAAGCACGTGGCTGACATACTCGAGGCCCTGCTGCGAGCGTACAGCCACCGGCGGGACATGCTTGTGTCGCTGGGTGCCCAGACGCGCCATGAAGAGGCGGTACAGGAAGGCCTGCACATGTTGGGCAAAAGCATCCGGCGCCGCGTCGGCAACGACGAAGACGACCAGTAGGAAAGGGGCCAAGCAAAGCCCAACTTCGGGCAGAGAAGGCCTATGACAGGAGGATACGATGGGAAAACCCGACCTGGGAAAGCTACGCGGGCGATTCGCAGCGCGTAAGGCCGCCGACGAGTCGGCGGGGTTCCAGAAGTTCCTGCGCATCGAGAAGGACAAGGGGCGCTACCGGGTGCGCCCGCGGCTCTTCTGGCCCAACGGGCCCACAGGCGACCCTGAGCTGGAACGGGAGTTCGGGATGCACTTCGGCCTGGAGTCGTTGGGCGCGACGATGCGGTACCGCAAGGACAACCAGATCAAGACCAAGACCATCAAGGCCACCAAGTGCCGGGGTCTCACCCTGGCGCAGTACGAGGTACCCGCGCTACGGGACCTGTACCAGCGGCTCCGCGAGGACTACAACTACCGCTGTTCCCCAGAGGATCTGGAGCTGCTCGACGCTCACTGCCCGATCTGTGCCGAGGCTGAACGGGCCCACAACGAGGGCGACGCCGCCGGCAAAGAAATGTGGAAGGCACTGCGCGCCAGGCGGAAGTTCCTCTACAACGTGGTGCGGCGCACCGACGAGAACCAGCGGGGCGTGTATGCCGTGTTGGAGATCGGCCAGGCACACTCCATGGCCCTCAGCGAGATCATCTTCAGCTCTGACTACGCTGGGCTGGTATTCGGGGACGTGGCCCGCGAGTTCGCTCTCTGGGTCGAAGGCGATGGCTTCGACCGAAACAAGGTGCAGGTGCTCCCCGAGGACACCCCGCTGGGCAACCCGGTGGGGAGCGTGGTCAACCTGCTTGACCCCGCGTGGGCAGCCGAAAACCTCGAGTGCTGGTCCGTAGAAGACGTGCAACGGATCCTGGCCGGTGAGACCGTGACAGCACCCGACCGCGCCGCCGCTGCGGCCAAGGCTGGACCTAAGCCCATGTGCTTCAACATGGGGATCAAGAACGCGACGCAGCCCCAGTGCGCTCAGTGCGCGTTTCTCTCCGAGTGCGACATCGAAAAGGCAGCCGCGCCGCCGGCCACCGAACCTGCAGCAGCGCCCACTACCCCAGCACCCGCTGCGACTCCAGAGCCCGCCAAAGCGCCCGAGAAGGCCAAGGGCAAAACCTCGGCCGCCGCCGACATGCTCGCCAAGGCTCGTGCCCTGGCCGAGAAGGGCACCAAGTAGCTGCTAGGCCACAACGCCCGCCCGTGGCACGCGTGCCACGGGCGGGCTCTCAGGGGTTGAGACCATGGCCGATCTGGACTACGAACTGTGGCGCCTGCGCACCGAGCTCGGGCATGCCATGGACCGCTGCGTCCCCAAGACGCCAGAAGACAAGCTGAACGCCGCGATCATCGAGGCCGAGAACGCCGCCGTTGCCGAGGTGGACAAGTTGGGCTCCACGGAATGGCTCAAAGCGGCGCTGGAAGCCGCGTGCATCGACGACACCGCAGAGGAGGCCGCTTCCGACTGCGCCGCTGATGGCTTGGAAGAGTGGCCCCTACCCGAGGAGATCGCCGGAGCCTACACGCAGCGCGCTAAAGAGCAGCTCGTACGTTCTTGCCTGGCTGCCGCCAAGAAGTCCGCCGAGACCGCTGCCTCTCAAGCGGTGGCCTTCGTGAAGAAAGCGCTTGAGGAAGCCGCCGAAGGCACCGACGGGCCCGACAAAGACGAGATCCGAGAGAACGTGGGCGAGCCCATGCACAAGCTGGTCAACGAGATGGTCGACGCCGTGGCCGTCATGCCCCCCGAGGTGTGGTCGGTCCTCGAGCAGATCATGACGTGTCTGGCTGAGGCCACACCTCTGGAAGCTCCAGCGGCGTTCGACCTGGCCTTCTCAGGAATCGTGCGACCAGACTCCGGGGAGATGCAGCCATAGCCCCAGACGAAGCGCGAAATGCTCGAGTACAAGGCCGGGGTCTATGGGACAGAGATTGTTGTTGCTGACCGCTGGTTCCCTTCGTCCAAGACGTGTAGCGAATGCGGTCACGTTAAAGACAAGCTATCGTTGTCCGAACGCACCTACGAATGCCAGGTCTGCGGCCTTGCCATTGATCGTGACTTGAATGCCGCGAGAAACTTGGCCCCAAACTACCCGGGGGCACCCGGGGATGTGAAGCCTGTGAAGAAGGAAGCGCTGGCCGACGGCTTGCCGCCGGTGAAACTGCCTTCGGCGAAGCAGGAATCGAGCGGCTGTCAACCAGCAATGGTGACAGTGTGAGTCTCGAATGCCAGGTGATTCCATGAGACTCCGTGTGATCTCAGACATACACGCGCACCCGTTCGCCTACCAGAGCGGCGCCGATGGCCAGGGTCGTCTGCGCAGCATCAAAGCGGCGCTCGCGCAGTCGTTGGTCGGCGTCGGCGCCGAGACGACGGTGCTGATCCCCGGCGACGTGTTTCATCAGCGAGGCCTGCTACCCACGCAAGCGGTGTACGCCGTGCTCGACGTGCTCAACACGATCAATCCGGCGCAATACCTGGCCGTGACGGGCAACCACGACGACGTGGGAGCTCCCGGCGGGCCGACTGCCATGGACGCTTTGCAAGCCGGTTGCGACAACCTGCGCGTGCTCGACCACTGGACCCGGGACGTCCCCTGCGGAGGGCTGGTTGTCATGGGGCGCGGCTACTGCGCCGACCTAGGCGCTTCCGAGCGCGCAGAGTTCGCAACGGCCGTCTCCGACCTGGCAGAGTCCAGCTTGGGGAAATCTCGCCTATTGGAAGCCGTCGTCATCCTAGTTCACAACGGGGTCTCCAAGGACGTAGCCAGTGCCGACTTCCCGGGTGAGGCCTTCTACACGCCCGAGTTCTTCTCGCCGCTGGCCCAGCTCGGCGTCCCCTATCTCGTCGTCGCTGGCCACTGGCACAAGGCCAAGGTCATCGACGTGCAGGTGGGCACAACCACGGTTCCCGAGGAGCTCGGCAGCAGCATAGCTGCCAGCTCGGGCTCCCTCTTGCAGGCCGGCGCTCTCGTGCAGCACAACTGGGGTGACGCCGGCCAGCCGCGCGGGTGGTGGGACATCGAGCTGCCGAGCGGCCCCACCGACTCTTGGGAGTTGCGCTTCACCAACAGCGGAGCACCGCGCTTCATCGTGGCGCACAGCGCTGAGGAAGCTGCGCAAGCGCGCCCCAAAGACTTCGTGCGGATCGCTGCCGACGCCGAGCCCGCCATCCTTGGCGCCCTCGCCGCCTCCGGTGTGGACGTGGCTGAAGTGGAGCCCCCCGAGGAGGATGCACGCGAGTCGCGGGCCGATCTCCGCCTGGGCGACTCCGACGACGCCCTCGCAGCGAAGTACGTCGCCGCTCGCTACGAGGGCGACGACCCCGATGGAACCCTGGCCCTTGGCCGCAGGCTGCTGCAGGAGGTGACGTCGTGAAGATTCTCTCTGTAGAAGCTGAGAACTTCCTGTCCTACAAGAACCTCGCGTACAGCGTCGACGCCCGCGGCGTCGTACTCGTCACGGGTGCCAACGGCAGCGGCAAGTCCGCGGCGCTGGTCGACGCGCCTGCGTGGTGTTTCTTCGGGCGCACCGTGCGCGGCCTGAGCGGCGACGGTGTGATCCACGACCCCACCCGCACCGGCAAGGCGAAGGGCGCCACCGTGCGCGTGCGCATGGTCGACGACGACGGCGCAGAGCACGTGGTACAGCGCTTCCGCAAGTACCCCGGGGGCCTGCGCAACCGCGTGCTCGTCGACGACGAGTGGCATGGCACGGTGAAGGCTGCCGACGAAGCCATCGTGCGCCTGATCGGGTTGCGCTGGGAGACCTTCTGCGTCGCCGCCGTCTTCGGGCAGGGGCTCGTGTCCCGTTTCTCGTCGGCGGGGGACTCGGAGCGCAAGCGCATCCTCGACGAAATGTTGGGGCTGGAGCGCATCGAGGAGGCGCGCAAGCGCTGCTCCGCCGAGCTGTCTACCGCGAAGACCGGCCTGGACACCGCCAAGCGGGCGGCCGCAGACAACGCCGCCTGGGCTACGTCGCTGGGCACCAGCATCGAAGAGGCGGAGCGCAACGAGGCGCACTGGGCGCAGGCACGCTTGGAGCGCGCCAACAACGCCACGACGCAGGTCAACGCGGCGGAGGCCGCTGTCTCCGCTGCCACGACCGACTACAGCGCCGACCTGGCCGTGGCGGAGAAGGCCAGCGCCGATCTCGAGGAGTCCTACGCTGCCGAGGTCGCCGCCCTGCGCGTCGCTTCCGCTGCTGCTGGGGCAGACCTGTCGAGAGCGCGTGGAAAAGCTACGGCGGCTGTGGTCGTCGTGCACGCTGGCGTGGCCAAGCTGCAAGAGCACGAACGACACTTGTCCCAGTTGCGGCGAGCTCTGGACAGCTTCGCAGCCGACGAAGAGCGCGTCTTGGCTCGTCTGGGTGACTCCATCAGCGCCGTGGAATCCGCTACCAGCTTCGACCCGCGTGCTGCAGTGTGCCCGGCGTGTTCGGTGAACATCGCCGCAGCGGTATCGCACGACCTGCTGCCCCACGCCATGGTGGACAGCGCCGATGCCGCTGCGGCAGCCCGGGTGGCTGCAGCGCAAGACGTCATGGCCACCAACATGGCCGACGTCGGGCTGGCGCAAGCCAACGTCAGTGCAGCGCAAGAGCAGCTCACCACCGCCGAGGCGTCCTTCGACACGGACACCTCAGACGAGGTGGCCAAGAAGACCTACGCGGACGCGCAGGCAGCCCAAAACTTCGCAGACGCCAACGCCACCAATGCGCAGCGGGCGCTACAGTCGGCGCTCTTCAACCATTCGAGCAACTCGCGCAGGCAGGCGGCCCGCTCGGAGGTGTCTCGGCTGCAGCAAGCCATTGCAGCGGCAGAGGGCGCTAAGACAGCCAGTGCAGCGCGGCTGAGCGGGGCCATACAACACCTGCAGTCCATCCAGGCCGAGACCAACCCGTACGAGGCCGCTACCGGGACGCTTGTCTCGCAGCGTGCCGAACGCCTCGACAACGCCGCTGCTGCCGAGGTCACTGCTGACCACCTGCAGACGGAGATCGACGGGCTGGCCTTCTGGCAACAGGCCTTCGGCCCGGCGGGGATCCGCAGTCTGCTCTACGACGAGGTGTTGCCAGCGCTCAACCGGGCGGCCCGCCGCTACAGCAAGGCACTCAGCGGCGGACGCATGACGGTGTATTTCAACACCGAGGCCGAGCTCAAGGGCGGGGGCACGCGTGACAAGTTCGGCGCAACGACCACGCTGGACGTCGGCGCCGGCTCCTATGAGGCCTGCTCTGGCGGCTGGAGACAGCGGTCTGACCTCGTGCAGCTCTTCGCCCTGCGGAGCGCCGTGGCGTCCCGCACGGGAGGCC
>Ga0307928_10004105_pt1 | contig 11075 bp, 14 predicted proteins | sample AceLakmetagen232_FD_201815 | JGI IMG/M metagenome (GOLD analysis project Ga0307928, IMG submission 201815) | Saline water microbial communities from Ace Lake, Antarctica - #232 | ecosystem: Environmental > Aquatic > Non-marine Saline and Alkaline > Saline | place: Antarctica: Ace Lake...
TTTCAGGTTCTTCATCATTAACTAATTCTGGAGCTTCCCATATCCAATTGACATTATTAGTATCGATGTTCAACACACCTATTTTATTAATATTGTAAGCTGATACACTTTCTACATTATCCATTTCTTCTCCGGTAAAAGCCAATTTTTTAGCTTTCTCGGTAGCAATCTCTTCATCTTTGAAAGTCGCATTTTTCCAATACTCAGTAGAATCATCTGCAAATTGAATATAAACTGCAAACTCTCCCTCCCACTCATCTATCCAATATTGCCAATCATCTAAATTATGATCTTCTCTAATTTTTATAAGATTTTCTCCCTCTGGGTCATTAAACCATTCAGCATATGAAGTTGCAACATTTTGAATATATTTAGCATCTTTTATATTAGAAATGTTAATTTGACCTGTATCCCTAATTATACTAGCAATTTCCTGTTTTAATACATCGTGGATAGGATTATTTGAATATTCATGTTCATCCATATAATGAACAACCGTTTTCCATCCTACTTTAATGATATAATCATCATTAGAAAATAATTTATTCAACCCCTTATCTATCTTTGTCAATATATCATGTTCTAATGCTAACCCGGTAATATAAGCAACACCACCTGAGATTGCATCTCTGAGCAATTTATTTGAACCATTTCTTGCCAAGGTAACATTAAGGTCAAAGTCAGTCGGATTTGATACTTGACCGGAACTATCATAATATTTTATAGAGTTTCGCAGTGGTTTTGAATTCATTAATTTTCTCAATTTGTTCTGTTCAAGATGAGTTTGTTTGTAAGTTGTAATATCTGCAATAGTTTGACTATCTATATGTTTTTCAAAATCTTTATCTAAATAATCAAAAACTGTAAGATCTCCTTTTACTAAAGATGAAAGTACATTGAGATTCATATTATGTTGAAATAAATTGGAATATATAAAATCCGGAATATTATATTTATTTTCAAATGATAGTTCCAATCCATGTGGGGTAGCACTTAATTCACCATCTACATCTAATTCCTTAAAAATATCTTCCAAATGTTTTTTAATAAGTTTAAAGGTAATTTTCTTATTTAGGTACATTTTTAATAATTTATATAATTTTGATTTTCCTGTAGCACTTTTTTCTCCAGATTTCAAATAATCAATTACCGGTGGATATATTTTATCACCATCTTCCTGTAACATTTTATAGATAAATTTAACCAATGAATCTGGTTGATCTTTTTCATTTAAAGCATTCCAAGTCTCAAAAACTGTCACTTTTCCTATATCTTGAGGTTCTCTTTCACTATTTTGTAACAATGAATTATCATCGATTTGAATAGCGATTTTTTGAAATAATAATTTAGCATCCACAAAATAAAAATCGGGAATATATTGCCGAATCCCTTCATTTATAGCTATATCAGATTTATCTTTGAATACCAAGTAGAGAAATGTAGTATTATCCTGAAAACAGTATTGATTGAAATAATTGGATTTATCCATAGCTGTACACCACACCCCTTTCATACCTAATTTTTGAGATGCTTCATGAGTTTTAATCAAATGAATATCGAACCATTTGTTTTGAAATATTAATTCTGAACCTTCCTGTTGAAATATTTTTTCCAGACCTTTCCCCTCTTCTTTTTCCACATAAGGTACCAAAAAATCCAACAGTTCTGTTATATCTTTAAAAGTATTAATATCTTTATGATGTTGATCATCATATTTTTTAAATAATGAAAAAAAGTAGCTCAATTTATCATCTAAGGATGATACAGGAAGACCTACAACCAAATCATGTTCATAGTCCAGGGCATCTGAAAATGTAGGAGTAGTTACTTTAGTGAACCATGGAGCGTATTTCATCGTACCCACCGGTTCCATTATCTTCTCAATCCATTCTTTTTTACCATCCGTAAGGTTGTATTGTTTGACTGTATCTTTCCATGATTCTTCAATAACTGTAAGATATTTAACAAAATTATGCATATAAAATCTCCGTATAATCTAATATTACTTATCTATCTGAGTTTGAAAAATGAGTAATCTCCTGTATATTAATAGAAGAAAGGAGTACCAATGCAAACTATACCCGAAACTTTTACCTGTGGTGATTGTGTTTATTACTTGGGTTGTCGGATAATGGACATGAAATATTCTACCAAAAAATGTCCAAATTGGAGCCAGGAAGAATGTCCAAAAGACCAATTTGTTCTTAATCCCAATTGGAAAGATGTCCGAGCGGAGCGTGATTATAACAGAAATAAACATATGTCCCTCGTTAAACGGCAGAAAAAGAACAAAAAGAAAAAAAAGAGACGCTAATCCTGTATAAACTTTTTAAAGGATGAAACTTTCTGAAACGATTCAACTGTCAGCATCTGTGGACTTTCAAAGCTTACCGTAGGAGTGTTCTTAGGTCTTTTGAATGGTGACTTAAATGGTACCATTGGGAAAAACTCCGCTACATTCCATTCATAGTGAGATATCTCACCATCACCGTATACTGTATTGAATGATTCGACTAGGATTACCCCTTCTACCTGCATTGATTCAGATGATATACACCAGAGAGGATGATTTAAATATTTTGCAGGAAAAGGATACTTTTTAATAATATTCTCAGTCATATCTATACTATTGAATACACACATACCCCTTAATCGTTTTTCATTGTTGACATATTCGATTAATTGTTCAAGTGTCATATCTAGACAAGTTCCTCGACTTCTGGTATAGGTTCTTCAGTAGGTTCTTCATCTGGAACTTCCCCCTCCATATTTTCAATTCCTGGAACCGGTCCTTCTCCCTCTCCACCTGGAATATCTGGTAATGGTGGTGCACCTCCCCCTGGTCCTCCACCTTCCAATGATCCTGGAGCACCTGCTAATGCACTTCCTTCTTTTTCCTTATACAATCTGTTTTCTTCTATCTGTTGAGGTGTAAGACTCAACAACCATTTAACCAAAAACTCTTTAGAGAAGTATTCATCTTCAGCAAAAGCAGAATAGTTCTGAGCTTTGATAGCGAATATTTCCTGGTTCTTATAGAATGAGAAATTAGTAGGTTCGTTGAACCTAAGTTCTATATCATTTTCATGGAGATCATAATCATCCCACAAGCCTGTAAATATCAGATGAGTCATAAATCCAGACTTAAGTCCTGATGCAAATTGATCCTGAAGCCGCATAATCGACCTGGCGAAACGAAGTTCATCCCGGGTGACTTCACCCTGTTTTCCATCAGAAAACACCGTAGATTGCTCAGAAAGCCTTGATATAGGGATTTTCAGACCCTTGTACATCTTCTTAAGGAAGAAGTTAATATCTTCGATATCGGACAGGTTCTGTCCACCTGCAAGCGTTTCTACTTTAGATCCACGACTGTCTGATCTGACCGGCAACCAATAATCTTCAAGCATCATGATCGGTGCATACTGATTGTTGATCTGACCTGATTGAGGATCATATACTTTTTTCTGATGGTATTTAGAAATCAGATTTTTGATGTATTCTTCAGCCCTGGTCTTAGGCATCTTACCGATATCGATATAGAATACCCTGCGTTCAGGTGCTCTGACAATACGGTAGATGACTAAAGCATCTTCCATCAAACCCAACTGTCTCCATACTTTCATTACTCTGTTGATGAACGACAATACCTGGGTTTTATCTTCGTTGAATATACTAGATTCGACGTAGATTACTTCATCTGTATTATAAGTTATGTTGTCCTGTCCGACTTCTTCCAGTCTTTGGATGAATCCGATTGGATCTTCTCCATCTCTGATTACTTCTAAAGTCTCTATCGGAATACGAATGGCTCCGATCATGCCTTTACGAGTGTCTTGGTGATCTACGACAAATTCAAATGCCAATTCACCTTCGACTAAGAAATCACGGAAGTACTGCCAACCTTTTCGGTTAAAGGTAAACGGTTTAATAAAATCTTCAAATGCTGCGGTGAGGTTTTCTACTGCATTTTGGTTCTTGATCAATTCTGGTTTATTGATTATCAGATCAAGGATCTTATGGGTATCTTCATCATGGACGATAGATTCATCGCAAAGTTCATCAAGGGCATCAGATACATCCAGGGTGTTTGCCATCCTTCTCCACTCATTGATACGTAATATCTTATTGGTATCGTGATCCTGATAGACAATATTGTAGTATTCACCCATCCCAAAGTTTGAGTCATACGTGAAAGAATCTTCCTGGTATCTAGCTCTCCTTTGCAGAGAGTTCTTATCAATCTCCATCTGATCTTCTAACATCCGCTTTTTAACACGTCCGAATGTACGGAGTGCTTGTAGATTAAAGGGATTAATCTTGTTTAGAAAATTTCCGAGAGAGCCGTATCCGGTTCCAACATATTGCAAATTCTGTTTGACCGGGGTCGAATACTTACCTACTGGTTCCATAAGTTATACTCTTATATTCAAAAAAAAATAAATTCCACTCACTATCTATACTTATATGCCCTATGCCTTTACTTTAAGAACGTATGGAATTTGACACATTACTTCATAACATAAGTCAGGTGGAATGACTGATCTTTCCATGTTCCCCTTTAATCCTTGTGTGCCTGTTCTTGCTCCACGGGGGGCAGCTTCATGGCAACTGTCTCCGTTTTTACACATTGGACGGGGTTTCCATACTTCATTATTCGTAAACAAATCACTGGGCTTCATTCTAGTATCACCATATTGACAGTATGTCACAGTATGACGAATAGGTAAATCTTTTACAACAGGCAGTTTTCTCAATTTACCTCTTGGGTTTTCAATATACCAAATAGAGGGATTGAAATACTTGATGATGTCTATAGTCTTTTGAACTAATTCTACTCCAATTAAAGCTTCTTTAGTCTTGGGGGTGTGATCTTTATTCCAATGTTTTCCAATGGATGCGACTGAAAAATAGGTACAGGGTGGAGATGCCCAAATGATGTCAGGTTTAAATGGTACTTTATTTACATTGAAATCACGAATATCACAGGTATAATCAGCTTCGAATTTAGGTTCAAAATCGGAACTGAATACATTATATCCTAATCGTTCAGCTTCTTTGCCGATTGATTTTGTACCACAAAATAATTCCAAGACATTAATCATTTCCATATACCTTCTCTACAACTGTATAAAACCATTAAGAATAGTACACCTAATCCTGCAAGTATGATAATCCCTAATCCTATAGGAATTCCAATGACCCATATTAACCATATTGGTATTTCGATAATCATTCAATATTCTCCTGTATTGCTTTAATTGTAAGTCTTGCCAACCAAATTATATGTTCTGTTTCAAAATCTGTATAAATGCCAATTTCTTTTTGGGATATTACCTCAATGGTATCTTTTAATTTTGCATTCTCTGCCTGTAGTTGTCTGATTATTTCAGTATCATCTTGTAATCCCTTTTTGTATTCATCACAGTGGCAGTCTTCGAGGTCAGTAAATCCAACTTCACCACCCAACTCTACTATAGCATCGTAATATTCATTACTTAACTTTTTGATTATCATGTTTACTCTTTGGGTTTTGATTTAATATATTTAGAGCAGACTTTATCCAAACATCGGCTTCTTTTTTCTGTTCTTCTTTTGTTAGTTGGTTTAGCCCTGCTGACCAATTTTTAAATTTTTGTCGTGTTTCTGTTGTAATAGTTATTCTATTCTTATTCATTTTTATCCTGTCGTGCTAAACAGTCAGGACAGTTAACATCTTTCCACCAACCCGACTTTCGCTCTTTAGACCAGTTTAAAGTGCGTTTCTGTATTCACCATCCGTTGTCATTTACTCACCTCTTGTTGGCGGGGGTTAATCTTCTTTTTCCTTTAGTACGGTTCTCATTAAATCATAGGCATAATGGTCAGCTTTTAAATGTGCTTCTGCTTTTATTCTTTCAGCTTCATCTTTTATTGCTTGTAGTTCCTCGCACTTTTCAATAATTTTCTTGACTTTCGGCATAGCATAAATCAGCTTATCATTTTGACTATATCTTTTTAATCTTTCTATATAAGTTTCACTCATTTTCTTTTCCTTTTGTTATGCCCTTGTTGGCGGGGGTTAAATTTTCTCCTGTAGTGCTTGCTTTAAATGCTCAATCAATACGGTGTCAGGGTCATCTATACTTTGTTCTGCAATGCTTAATGCTTCCACCAGTACCTCCCTGTACCGTTTTTTTTTCTGCTCGTAATTTTTGATTATCTATTGACATTTCATTGCAGTCTCGATGCTGATGACGGAACATCTCATGTTCTTTATTGCGTTGTTGCAATCTATCTCGTTGTAATTGTAGTTCCTCAAATTGTTGAGTTGCTTCTGACCTTATCTTCTTACCATCATCCATTGCCTTTGCCCACATCTTACGCATAGTCATAGGACAAGCAGGGATTAAAGGTTTCATTATTTGAAAGATTGCGTTGAGATAATCTTTAGTTTCTGAAAGTTCTATCTCTAAAACTTTACGTTCGTGTATCATCTCAGATAGTGTCCAAACTGTTTCACATTTAGTACAGGTATCCCATGCGAAACTTTTTTTCTCAAAAGTTTTACAACCACATTCACAACATTTTTTATCACTCATATTATTCTCACTTATCAATTAAAAAAAGGACGAGGCAGGATTCGAACCTGCAACCAAGCTTTAGGTTTCGGAAATTGGAGTTTTTCATTAATCCTAATCCCGGGAGTTTGCTCTTCCCATTCTATATAGAAAAGGTTTATTTAAGTTCCTGTATTGACACCCAATTGCGAGTTTGTCCCAGACTTAACCACACTCCAATCATTAGCGGCCAGTATCCGGTAAGTCTACAGTACTTAGTGATAAATTCCTTTCCGTTAGTGTCTGCCATGGTAGGTCCGATCTTCCAAAAACTGCCTTTGAGCCATCTCTACCTTTCCACAGTCACTCGTCCTTTAAATTCTATGTTAAGTTATCTAAAAATCGTAATGCCATTGCCCCTACTTGGATTGCTTCTGCTCTTAATCGTTCGTAGATTTTTCTCGCTCATCTTTAACCTTTCTTTGTTGTTCTGCCCATTTATCAAAACAATTAAGACTGCAAACATGTTTTTGATGACTCTGCCATTGATCCTTGTAAGAAATAGTAGTCCAATCTTTACTAAACGAACCACCAATCAAAGCTTTGTCTCGTATTTGAATATGTCCACAAATATCACATTTCAATTCCACTAATTCACGTTTGCTCATGATTTTTCTTTGAGTTTGATGATGAGTTTTTTATCATACATCCGGTATGGATCGAGCATGTTTACACCCACATATGAATTTTTGGTGACATACTCTTTTGTTCCATCATTACAATGAACCAGGATAGCAGGACCATCTACCAATTCGGCTTCAAAAGGTTCTCCTATTACCCATTCTTTCTTCGTACCATATGAAAGTTTGATGGTAGCTTCTTTTTTCTTTACAGATTTAACCATGAGTTTCCTTTATCAATTTTTTTAATACCTTTGCAAAACGTTTGTCATCTTCAACTTTTTTCATTGCATCTTCTAAATCAAAAAATGGTCTTACTCCCATCATAGTATGAAATGGTTTTGACCCATCATCAGGAACAATCATTCGTCCTAAACAACAACCGATTACTATATGTTCATTTTCAAGAGTACCTAAACAATAATCCTTTGGACCGAATAAATCTTCAGAAGGTTTTTCAATAACTACCCGTATATTTCCATTACTCACATTATCAATTATATCAAGATAACGTTTATCTTCTTCTTCTACTATCTCTTTTAACATTATTCTTTCCTATTAATTTTTTATTGATGTAAATATACTCTAAAAATAATGATTTGTCAAATAAAAATAGTAAATTTAAGCAAAAAATAATTATAGCACACATAAGTACTAATATGAAGACTTATAAATACAGACTGTATCCAAACAAGGGTCAAACGATTAAATTAAATATCACACTTGATTCCTGCCGTTATCTACATAACGCATGTCTTCAGCAGAAAATTGAAAAGTATGAGTCGGAAAAAAAATCTATTTCAGCTTATGATCAAATGAAAAATATCAAACATTTCAATATACCAGGACTTGAAAATGTACATTCACAAGTCATACAGCAGGTAATATTCAGATTGGATAATTCATTCAAAGCGTTTTTCACCCGGATTAAACATGGAGATAAACCCGGATTTCCTCGATTCAAATCTGGTGACAGGTATAATTCATTTATTTATTCTCAACATGGTTTTAAAATTTGTAATAACACACATTTAAAAATATCCAAGATCGGCATTGTCAAGATAAAACTGCATAGGGAAATAAACAGTGTGATAAAACGGCTGGTTATTAAGCGTAATCCACTGAACCAATGGTTTGCTTGTTTTATAGTTGAAGAAAACAATAAAATAACACCAACACTGATAAAATCAAAGGTGGGTATCGATCTAGGTTGCAAGACTTTTGCAACATTGAGCAACGGAGATAAATTTGAACATCCGCATTATTACCGTCAATCTGAAGAGAAGCTATCCAAGATGCAATCGAAGTATTCACTGATGAAGGAGAAACCGAGAGAAAACAAGCAGAAGATCAAAATGAAGAAATCATTGAACAAACTGCATGTAAAAATTGCCAATCAACGCTCAGACTTCCTTCATAAAACAAGTCGCATCCTAGTTAATACATATGATATGATCTGTGTTGAAGACTTGAACATTAAACATATGACAATGGATAATTTTAAAAATTTAAACAAGTCTATATTAGATTCCGGATGGGCATCATTCCTTGACATGCTGGTATACAAAGCTGAAAATGCTGGTAAAACAGTTATCAAGGTAAACCCCGCCTACACATCTCAGATATGCAGTTCCTGTGGTGCTCTAGTGAAAAAAGAGTTATCTGAACGAATGCATGTATGTGAATGTGGATTGAACATCGATAGGGATGTGAATGCATCGATAAATATTTTGAGTTTCGGAACGAAACTCTTCAGGTCATCAGACTTGATAGAAGCTCCTTGTGTTAGCTAAGAGCAGTTCACAACTTAAATAAGTAATTTTAAGGAGTTTTTTTATGCCACGCATGATAAATACACATTTGACTAAGAAATCAATGGCCAAATATAATCAAGGTATATTCAAGCCTTTGAACCCGGCTAAGTGTAAAAATCCCCCCAGTCACCCTTGTGTATTCCGCAGTTCCTGGGAAGCGCAATTGTTTCGTTGGTGTGATCGTAATGCCAATGTATTGGAGTGGTCAAGTGAACAACATCGCATCCCCTATGTACACCCATTGAAAAAAATCTCAATGATCTATGTTCCAGATGTATGGGTGAAAATAAAAAATCTACAGGGAGACCTTGAAGAACAGATAATCGAAGTCAAACCATTATCTGAAACTCCAGGCTTTGCTTTAGCCCGGTATAAAGAAACCGGCAGAAAGCCATCAGCTTACCGTCAATCGGTTCTGCTAGTCAACAATTCCAAATTTAAAGCAGCAGAATTTTGGTGCAAGGCTCATGGGATGAAGTTCATCCTGATGACAGAAAATGAGATTAGAAAACCTCGCAGGGTAATCGAAAATAAAACAAATATGCAGTTAGTCAGAGGGAAACGTAAACCTAAAAGACGTTAATCTTCCAAATTAACAAATTATATTAGCTCTATCCAAATGAATTAAGGGTATATATCAGTAACATTACTTTTGCTCATTAACACAAGCTATGTTACTGAGCAATTCTTATGTTACTCAATCTGGTATTCCCAACAGGATTTGAACCTGTGACACCAATCTCATTGTAGATAAGCTTTCATAATTAATGAGTTAAATTTTACTTTTTTGACAGTTTCAAGTAATCTCAATCTTAATACTCTACGATCGACATTGAATTTGTAATTAGAAGGATGCCTGGCACGAAATTTCATATTTAAGGCTTGGATCAATTCCTTTCCATTATCAAATTTATTGATTACTTTAGTAGTTGTATTATGGATTGCATTATTAAGATTATCTATAGGAGGTAACATGGCTAAATAATTATTGGAGTAATATGCCCTGGTAAGTTCCAACGTCCAACCTGCTATATCGTTCCATTTGTCATTTCGTCTATTCATGTCACTACGATAAGTAGTCTTCATCTTGATGTAATAATCAGTTAACTCTGCAATAGTTGGGGGTACAGATGGTTGGATTATAATATAAGGTTTATCAACTCGTTTACGTTCTGAGTATTTATCTAATTGCCGATACAAGAGTAAACTAAATGATTTTAAATAACGTTCAGTTATCTCTTTTAAACATTCATTCATCACCTCTCTATCCATTGGATCAGAATTCTTCTGATAATAATACTCAATGTAATAGAAAGTTAATATATTCTGTGGTCGTATATCTGCAATTGGTTCCATACCATTACTTATACAGAAAACAGTTTGTTCCTCTACTTTCATCTTCTATTAGTACATCCAGCCCACTAAACATATCCATTTCACTTGGTTCACTATCCAACGTCCACATTCCCCAATCCATTTTATTCTGACGGAATTTTTTAACAATAGGTGCGTGATAGGGATGTTCATAAAATGCGGTTTTAACTTCAAATGTCCAACCATAATTAACTACATTCATCCCAAATGGTTCGAGTTTTTCGTTACTGAATTTTTTACGTTCAAACTGAGAATGTTTTAAATTAAACATACTCCACATATTATTATATAATAAAACAGCATGATCAGGAATCAGCGTAGATATTTTTTTAGGAAATTCAACAAACATTTTATCATCCAATTTATCGATGATTTGAACAAATTTCTTGTATTTTAAATCTCCATTTAGTCTGATCTGAACAACATTCTCAAGAGTAACCGCTCTCCAACCTTTCTTTTCAATATCCCAAACAGTAGCTATTTTTGGATTATCGGGTGTAGTTTTTTCACCTTTAGGTGGAGTGTAACCAAATTCTTCCTGATTTTCATTTAACAGGGAAGATGAAGTGGTACATATCATATTCCGTTTGGTATTGTCTTTCTTGTAAAACACCAAAGAGATTTCCCCTTGGTCACTGAATTCTTTAAATAATTCTTTATTCATTATT
>Ga0307928_10004107_pt1 | contig 11071 bp, 13 predicted proteins | sample AceLakmetagen232_FD_201815 | JGI IMG/M metagenome (GOLD analysis project Ga0307928, IMG submission 201815) | Saline water microbial communities from Ace Lake, Antarctica - #232 | ecosystem: Environmental > Aquatic > Non-marine Saline and Alkaline > Saline | place: Antarctica: Ace Lake...
TTCCACTGACTGCAAATAATCCAGGAGCAGTATCGCGTGATGCTAAGGCCATTAAACTAGTAAATGTACTCAGAGTATACCCCCATAGAAGAGCTTGACCCGGACTTCTGTACCATCCTGTCCATGCATTATTTACATCAGCTGTTGTACTCCAACCGCCCGAAGCGGTTACTGTACCATTAGTGTGTTTTTTAATTGTTCTAGCTGTATTTATCCCTGATGCTGCAACTTCTATTATATCCTCATAAACCTCAACTTGCCAGTTAGTCCCGTCTGATACTATAACCGCATGACCTGTGCCTTCGCCAAGCCATATAGCCGCCGCAATACCTCCGATTGTTTCTGAATTCGCAACTGCTAGGGTCATTTTATAAGTACCCCCATTAGTCCAGTAAACATCTACTCGCTGAGGCCCCCCAATAATTTTAGGCAAAGTATATGTCACATCGGCAGAGGTCAAATCTATAGTTTTTAATAATTTATATTCCTGCCATTTTAAAGCTGTGTATGCCGTAACTCCATCACCTATTTTAATAGGATAGCTTAATGCATCAGTGACACCTGTTACAAAAACCCTCTGCCCTAATTCTAATATTTTATCACCAGATATTAATGAAGCACTGGTTTCCAATAATTCTAAAACTAGTTTATTTTCGGTAGACATTATTTTTGCTCCTGTATTAATAATTTAGGTACTATTATTGTCGGTGTATTCCGTTGCCTATTATAATCTGTACTACCAATAATAAACCCATAAACTGTATTACTCAAATCACTATCAAGCACAGTATAAAAGCATTGATCATCTCCTACAGTTTCAAGGAAAGTTTCCATTCCTGTTTTAGTTACTGGATTATAATATTCATTCAAAGGATCCGGAATCAATGTATATTGTTCAACAGGATCTTTTTTATCAAAATACGTAGCTCCTGATTCTGCCATTGTCTTTTTAGATCTTCTAAGAATTTTCTTTTTAAACCAACTAATTTTATTATCTGGATGATTAGCTGGATAGAAACTATCTCCGATCCAAATTCTCCCTACCTCTGAATATGCAAATGAAGGATCATGCCAAGAGGCTTGGAATCCTAAACCACTGAATGATGCTGGTAATGCATAAACTGTTCTGGTTGCCGATAATGTTACTGAAACTGAGGCCGACATTGAGCCGCCGTATAAACCTGAGAAAGTGCTGGTTGCATCTGCTAGTCTTAGAGTTAGAACTGTACCAGCTGACATATTATAACCATCTATCACAAAATGAGTTGAGGTCCCGGCTTCTAAAGTTGCCTGGATCCAATTCTGATTTCCTAAAGAAGCTGTTCCGGTATATCCTGTTTCTCCGGTATAATCGGTATTCCTATTAAACCCGGCTATGGTCATTATACTTGAAATTGCATATGTATTATGTAATGATAAAGAGGTTGCTGTTGCTCCGACACCAAATCGGAATTTATCATCTGTGTTATTATATTGGCAAGTCACATCATAAACTGTTCCGCTTCTCATTGCGACCTGTATTGCTCCGGCAAGGGAAGAACCATCGGCATATGTTCCGGATGCTGTTGTTGCTAAAATTACCGTTCCGGTTGAGGTAGCTTTGAACCCTAATTTATCATTGATATCTGTAGTGATTACATATCCAGTTTCAGTAATCCATTTTTTCCCAAGAATTTCATTCTGAGTATTCTCAGCAGGACTGTTTGTTAATTCTGATCCTGGAGAAAGAGTTGCTGCATCGAATAAATTATTATACAGGAATCTCATTTGACTCATGTTAACGCTCCCAAGATCTTAGGGTTCAATCTGAACCCACCACGATCTGATTCATCTGTCATGAATTCGATTATAGCCTCACCCATTTTACGATCATTCATTATCAAGTCTACCTGTGCAGGTACGATTGTAATATTCTTACCATTTTCTCCGGATCGCATTGCCTCTAATTCTTCAAAATTATCCATAGACTGTTGAGGAGGCATAACATATTCCCGATTAGTTAATGCAACATTATTTGTATCAATCCCTGGGTTCCCTCGGACGGCTCCACCATCAATCATCCCATCTATCATACCACCACGGATAAACGCTGGAGGTGCTGGAGGTTTTTGACTTGCTATTAACCCAACTTGAACAGCTCCAAGAGTCCCAATAAGAGCCATTAAGAAAACGTTCGGGATAGCTGCTGTCACTGCTGTAGCAATATTCATAGCAGCCTCAGCAATATTAAGAGCTTTATTAACATTGAATTGTTTCTTTTCTATATCATATTTTTTCTTTGCTATATCTTCATCAATTTTAGTTAATGCAGCTGCTAATTTATCTTCATCTGTAATTGTATCTCTTGCTTTTTTCTTTCTTGTTGCTGATTCATTATCCAACTTAGAAAACATATTTGCAAAATACTGATTTGTAACTCCAGTTAATGCAGAATATACCATTGTAAAAACTTCTTTTACTTTAGCAAATTCTTCTTTCCATTTATCGAAAAAAGTATCAAGAGCAGTCTTTGCTACTTCAAGACCTTCTGGAAATTTAACTGCATACCATTCAAGAATTTCTTCTTGGGTTGCACCTAAATCTTCAAGCCTTAATTTTTCGACTTCCCATAATTCCATTTCTGTTGCTGTTGCTTTAAAAAGTTCTAATTGAAATTTTGCATAATTATCGATTTTATCTTGGGCTCTTTTAGCCTCTGCCTCTGCTGCTGTTTTTTTGTCTGATTCAAGATCTGCTAACCGCTGTTTTTCTTCTGCATCAAGTTGTCTTTTCTGAGCTGCCTTTTCTGCCTCTGATGCATTCGATGCTGCATTTTTGGCTATTTTATCTTGAAAATCTTTAGCATTCTGATCTGCCTTATCTTGAGCTCTTTTTAATTCATCTTTTTCTAACTGTTCTTGAATCCCTGCATTATGAACCATTACTTTAATCCGTTGCTCTTCGCCTCTTACCCCACCAAGACCAAGGGTTTGCAATTCATGTATTACATTTTTTTGTGCTTCTATCGCATCATTATATTCTTCTGTTGATGTTAATAATCCTTTCTCAGCTCTTTCTATTAATAAGGATTCTTCTTGTGTATCTCTCATTGATTTTTTTAATTTAAAAAAAGCTGCAACCAATACTCCTATTGCAATAGCAATTAATCCAACAGGCCCCATTGATACTGATGTTGCCACTCCAAAAGAAACCATCAATGGTGTTACTTTACTTAAAATCATCAAGCCGAGTATCGCAGTTCCAGCACCCAATAGAAGTTCTTTTAAATTATATATAGTGGTAACTAATTTTCTAACCCCTTCTAATGTATCTCTTGCAAAATCAGCAAAATTTTCTCTATTTTCTTTAAACCAAACTATCATATCTTCAAATATTTCTTTCAACTTTGGAAGTAATTCATTTCCAATAGTAATGCTAGTTGCTTTTAAAGTTGCCTTGAATCTATCCCAGGTAGCAGCAAAGGTTGCCATATTTTTATCAAAAGCAACCATCATCGGAGAGCCTTCGGCCATAAGAGCATTAATTTTATCGACCTCTTCCCCAAGACTTCCAGCTGCAACAACAACACCTGTCAAGGCTCTGATATTCGGGAACATCTCTGCAAGATCGGTTGCTGGAAGTGATCCGATTTTATCCATAACAGCTCGGAACCCATCAGCCTGAACTGTCATTCCATCCAGTTCATTCGTCAATGCTTCTGATGGTTTAATCAATGCAGAAACTACACCGCGAAGGCTGGTAACTGCAACTCTGGTTTGAATACCATTACGGGTCATGATAGAAAGCATGCCTGCCATTTCTTCAGCAGTACCTCCAGCGGTTTCCATCATCTTTGCTACATTACCAATTACAGGAGCAAGCTCTGCAAAAGTTGTCTTTCCAAGCTTGACTGTAGCAAACATTATATCAGCGTAATAGCTAGCATCTTTTGTTGCATCTCCAAAGGAATTCATTAATGTCGTGATTGCATCTGCTGCAACTCCGGTATCTGTTAATCCTGCTTTGGCTGCCTTTGCTGAAATTTCCAAAACATCCAGAGCTTTCGCTGCCGGGATGCTTGCGGATAAAATATCATATAAACCTTTAGCCAATGCATCCGTAGATTCACCATAGGCTTCGGACATTGCAAGAATTCCTTTCTCGAAATTCTTCATCATTGGCATTGTATTTTTATTAAGCATGGTCGAAACATTGGCCAGAGCTTTTTCAAATTTAGCTGCATCAACCGCACCCTTAACAAATGCAGCACCAACAGCAATCATTCCTATTTTAGCTGCTTTACTGATTGCCTTAAAGGTTTTATCAGTAGCTTTTGCAAAGGCTGTTGTTTTCCCTGTTGCTGTGCTGATCCCAGTATTAAAACCCTTAGAATCCAGCCCTAATATTACAGTTAATTTTCCAACTATCATGCTGACATCCCTGTCTGACTAATGACATTCATAACTTCTTGATGAGTAGTTTGTAATTTCATTGATATTGAATTGAATCCAAATTTTGCTTCCAGCATCTTTTCAATCCTCGTAATAGCTATGGATGCAGGAGGTTCTTTTTCCCATTGATCAGTTAACAACCTCACCTGTCTCCATGACAATTCTGTCTCAATACGTTCGACTGTATATGCCGGATACGCTAAAATAAACCGATGATAAATTCCAAAATGTTCATCGTCTAGCTCTTCACCACTTTTAGAGCTTTCTTGAAGTTTTCCTGAAAAAAATTAGTAAGCCACTCCAACTGATTCTGCCTGGCAACTTCTTTTATAATCTCTGTTATTTCTCTAATAGATAAATTATCTTCAAAGAATTTTCTTTCAGTTGGTTTGTAGTCCGGATCTTTATAGGAAAATAACCAATTCAACATTTCTGTTAATCGAGTAAAGGCAAGTTCACTATATTTATTGATAACATCCTCAACTTCCATTTTGGCAAGTTTCTTTTTATCTTCTTTTTTCTGAAACTCATCAACAATACGAATTGCCTTTACACCGAATTCCTTGGCCCTTCCAATCGACATCTCTCTCAATATTAATTCTTTATTTTCTATTGAAATAAGCGTTTGAGAATTCGACAATTTCTTTACCAGTTCTGTATTTTCCTTCAAATCCTTTTCCATTTTTTTCTACCACCTCTTTGATATCTAATTTTGGTAACTCGGTTATTATACCATCACTGCAATCAAATAATTGCGGACGATCCAGCTTATACACACTCATTAAAGCAAGTTTATATTCAGACTGCTCATCTGTTGTAGGGATTCCATTATCACTCATTATAATTTCTCTGTTTATATTAATATCCCCAACAGTTTCACCATCTTCTTCATGCTCAACTATTTTAGTTTCATCTTTTATTAATTGACCTTTGACCCTTTTTACTAAAGGATATCTATTAACCCAATTTTTGAATCCAAAATCTACACCACACAAGAACAACGGGCCGAAACCCATAAAGTTTGCAACCTCAATTGCATTATTAACAACACATCCAGCATTTAATATAGAAGCTCCAATCATTGAGTAAATTACTGGAATAATATTCTCAAAAAAATCATGACCAAGAAGCTGACCTTTAATTATATTTTCCATCTCTGGCAATGGTTTCCCTTCCCATTTTTCTTTATTAAACAATTTAGCAAAGTGCATCATCAGATAATATATTTTAGGGCCTTTCCAAAGTTCGATAACTTTAGGATCTATTGATGGATGAGTAATTAAAGTTGAACCTTTAAAATTCTGTCCATAAAAAAACTTATCCCACACTGTTTGACCACCATCAAACACACAAATATACTCCGGCTGATGCCCGTAATATTTCAGTGTTGATGCCATTGATTCTGATGTAAAGATTACACCTTTCCAATCTTTCAATAATGGGATTAACTTCTCCAAACTGATACCAGCACCTACAATTAAAGCTGGTTCTCCTGCATGCGTGTTATGATGATAAAGTAATGATTTAGGTCCATACCTTTTCATAGAAGCATCGTCAATCGCTTTTTTAAATTCAGCTGCAGGTAAATTTAAAGTTTTAATAACCTCTATTTCTTTATCAACCATTTCTTTTCTTTTATATGCAGCTTTATTTCGAACCATTTCTTTTTCGATTTTATCAAAATTTGCATATGAAGCCCACACCCATCTGTTGAACCAAGATTTCAGGACACCGGAATTCCTGGTGTCCTGAGATTGCTTGGATTTTTCACCTTGTCTATACATTGAATTAAGCCTCCACGCTCCATTCGAATAACTGTTTCCCAATCGGTTTGCTCAGGTCTGCCAAAATATGAAATGTCATTGGTATACCTGCAAAAGCATCAGCCATTGAAAAAGCAACGTCTGAAGCACCAATCTTTTTTGCTCTATGAGCATAAAACTGGATTTGTTTTCCGTTATCATTGATATGTACGATTCTTAGAGTTGCTTCGAAGTCTGCAAGCTGTCCACCTGCTCCAACTCTGGATACTGTTGCTGTTGCATTATACTCAATATGAACTGTATCAAGATCAGAAATATCACCACCAGTTATTCTTGCAACTATTCCTGTTGCTGCTGTTGATGTAAAGTCTGTCCCTTTGGTATATCCATCAGGAGTATTAGACCAATCAGAATTAAAAACCATGATTGTCCCAGAGGTATATTTTACCTGATCTAAAGTAACATTCCCGGTTCCACTTAATTCATGATCTTCTCTAAATCTCATTACTGTCGATGTTGACTCATCATAGGCAATCGCATTGATTACCGGAGCTGCTGCAAATTCATTTGCTGCATCATAGGTGAATCGGTTCTGATGATTTTTGAAATCATCCAGCATAACATCAACTTCCATTGTTTCCATCGTTTTGTGAGATCCTACATTAACACCTGAATCCTCAAGCGCAAATTGCACAGTCTCTTTATTATACCGAAATGAAGCCGCTGATTTTGGAGAGCCTAATCTGACATCCCCCCAATATATTTCACAAGGTCCAATCGGTTTGGTCGCTGCTACATTTTTACTCATAATAATGCCCTCCTGTAATGCACATTAAACATTACATTTTTACCGTATACGCTGAATTGATCATCAAATAAATCTTCCGACGTACTTATAAAAATAGCTCTGAACCCGGTTATACTGGTATCAGGCTTCTGATTTAATAACTGTATGATTCTTTTTATAATATCCTCATATACATCATCTTTAGTCCATACATTAATTGATAATACACTGTTTGTAATTAAAAAACTAGGATCACTTGATTGATCACTAGGACTCAAATTTATATTTAATACGGTCTCAGGAAAAGTAGGTTTAACAGGAGGCTTGAACCAATATGTTTGGAAAGGTTCGGCTCCAGGTGTTCCCATTAAAGCAATATAAGAATCATCATCTGTGAGTCGTTTTTTTATTGCTAACTTTAAAACTTTCATTTAATCACCTTCGATATAGCAGCACCTAAAATTGCTACTATTCCAACTGCTTCTTCTTCTAATGCTGGGCCGAAAAACGGAAATGCTCTTCTACCTGGCCCACCTATTTCAAGCAATGTCATATAAGGTTCACTTCCAGTAATTTCACCAATTAAACCATTTACAGAAACTTTTACTTTTTCAGCTTTAATAGAATTAACAGCATCACCTGACCAAGTGTAGAATCTTGAATCAGGATGCAATTTTCTTTCTTCAATTGAAAGCTGAGAACCTACCATATGTCTACTCTTTGCGTTCGTTGCTACCTTGTTCTGACTTAACTCCATCGCTGTTATTAAGCTGGCGTCCGTGAAAGTTTTTACTAATTTTAGGTTCCTGTTTAGCTCTGCTAATCCTTGGACCATTATACATTTCCTTTAATTTCGATAATGGATAATTTATTCTCTTATAAAAAATATAATTATCCCCTCTTTTTTCTGCCATCCCAATATGATAGAATGTTAATTTCCCCGGTAATCCATTCATCTATTTTCCACCTTTTGAGTATAGACTTGCTTATGCCCTTCATAATCTGCTACCGAAACAACTTCATGATAATCGGTTTCATCCGGTTCAAATACTCTATGAGAAACTGCGACCGATGATGTTGCAGGAAAAAACATAACGTGTGAACTCTCAATAACAAAACCCTTTGAACTTCTATCAAAACCTGTTTTTATTTGAACAACTTTAGGGAAAATCAATACTGTTGATGTTTCAATAATTGCTGTTGCTGATTCTGGAATTACTGAAGTTCCGTTATATTCCTGGGTAATCTTTTTCACAGTAACAACGGTTCCACATTTAATCAAAGCATCAGTATCATCGGCCCAGCTCATTAGTATGCATCCCCTATATACTCAGAATCATCTTCTCCAAACTCATTAATGTTTGTAGCAATTTCCCGAATATCTTCATATGGAGTTTCACTCTGACTCATAGCCTGTAATTTTCCTCTGGATGATATCAGGCTATCAAGATAATCACCTTTACTAACCGACTTGTCCCCAATCTTATAATTACCGACATTGCTGGTATCGTCCAGCAATGCCTCAATTTTAATATCTATTTTGGTAATAAGATCAGATACAGCCATTCTATGTATTACCCTGTATGACATATCTGTTACTTACTGCTCCACAACCGCCAAAATAACTGACTTTGTATCTTGCTACAACATCAGCATTAAATGCCTGTTCGCTGTCCCTTCCCTGTTGAAATGTAGATAAAGGCCATACTTCAGTATAGACAAATTGTTTCTTGAAATCTCCGTAAAACCAGCCAGTTGTTGAAACTTGCTGATCAATAAAAGTTGAATCAAGAGCTTTCGTCCCGTTGAATATATTCTTTGTTCCTGCAGGAGACTGAATTAGGACACCCTGACCTGAATAACAAATCTTGGCTGCAATACTGGCTAGACTCAATGCAGTAAGCAAAATTTTCGGTCTAACTCTCATTGGTAGTCCCTGTTCATCTGTAAACTGAGCAACCAATGCAAGAGCTGCTGCCAAAGAGGTTTCATCTGCAAGGGCTGTACTTAAAAGATTATCCAATGTTCCTGATGTATAAGGATCATTTGAAGTATCACTGTAAAGCTCTGTTGCTGTCCCTGCTGGTCTCCATGCTGCAAGTAAACCGGAACTGGTCAATTCAAGTACTGCATTCATAATAGTTTTTTCTCTATCAGATTTTGCTGATTCTCCGATCTGCCCGGCTCTCATTAACATTTGCCCTGTCTGATCAAATCTTACCATCTCTTCTGTTAAGGAAATGATACGGCCTTTTTTGGTGTTTTTAATTTTGTGGTATTTCTCAGTGATTGAACCTTCTTCGTAATCAACCCCTTCAATCACTTCTTTCATTTGATTATCAGCTCCAAAACCAACAATTGTTTCATCCTTTACAGATGAAGGGACAACCGTTACAAGCTGATCACCAATTCCGTATTCCAGATCATAAGATTCCTGGACTTTTTTATTGATTAAAGCCCCGGTAATTTTAGGGAATGCAGAGGAAGCCATTGCTTCTGAAAAGTCTGCTTCTCCGATTTTTCGAGCACCAAGCAGGCTATCCTGTTTAAGTGAAGGCTCATCCATTGCCTGCCAAAGAGCCTTTAAAGAAAACCCCTCAACAGGAATTTTCCCCTCATTAATGTTATTGATCATTGCAATGGCGAACCTTTTTTCTCCGCCACTTTCATACAGTGCTTTCATGCTATCTCTGTTCATTTTTACCTTCCCCCTAGCTCAACGCTATATCTTTCTGGTATACACCAGATAAGAATTCAACGAGTACACTGGTTCCAGCTGTGTCCAGAGCCTCAGCACAAACTGCAACGACATTAGTAGCTGTAGACTGGAGATCAGTAAGAGTCTTTTTCAGCAATGTTTGTGCTCCACTGATTACATATGGTTGCCCTAAAACCTGAGTCGCACTTGCAACGGTCATTTCAAAAACTGTTCCCTGTCCGATTAAAAGTACCCTTATTGATGTTGAGGTAGAATCGGTTGCCGGAGATGCATCCATTGCAATACCGTACAAATCATCAGCATCACCTGACGCTGATACAGGATCAACTTTCCCGGTAGACTGTGTAATGTCTAACATATCCCCCTGTTCAATAGCAACTGCACCATTTTTTTTGACCACTCTAGGAATCTGTGGTCCTCTTCTATATCGATATTTATTACTCATGATCTACCCCCGTTCGTTTACAGCTTCAATAAGCTGTTTATCAAAATCTTCATCACTAAGGGTCTCATCATCAGACTCATCAATATTTTTAGGATCTCCCATTCCTTTAACGCCTTTTTTCTTTTTAGGTTGTGTTAAAAGTTTTCTGTCTTCAATGAGAGCCTTCATAGCTACTTCATCTTTTGCTTCAGAAAGTGTTTCCCTGAATACCTGGGTGATAAGAGCTTTGTCGATTTTACTTTCTTCCAAAAGTGTATCAACAACTTTTACTTTTTCTGCAGAAGCTTCTTTAACTTCAAACTCATCAACTTTCTGTTTCAGAGTTTTGTTACTTTCAGTCAAATCTGCAATCTGTTTCTTAAAACCATCAACCTCTTCTTTACTTGATAGTTTATCCTGAACCTCTTTTTTTATGGCCTCTACCAGATCAGGTCTATTTTTAGAGAGTTCCTGTACTGTAAAATCTTTTAAATCCATATCTTCCTCATCTTCATTAGGATTTTCCGATTCAAACATATTATTGGTTGAACCTGGTTCTGTAACAAGATCTGCACTATGCAGAGTCTTGAGGGAATATGCTTCAGCAATTCCCGTATCTTTATCGTAACTCATTTCCCCATTCGCCACGATTGACAGACCTATCTTGTCTGCCATTTCACCAACTAACGATTCTACAATGGGAGCCTGATGTGCCAAATATTTTATATCGGCACGGGGAACTCCATTTTCCATCCTGCCATTTTCATAAAATCCAATTATATCTTTTACATCACGAACACCATGATGCTTATCAAGTTCTTCCATACTCACATGATTCATATAGACTTTTTTACCATCTATATTCTCAGCAACAGACCTTAAAAAAGATTCTGAAAATCGAGTACCTTTACTGCCAGGGAAATAACTATTCCTGGACGTTGAATTTAA
>Ga0307928_10004108_pt1 | contig 11069 bp, 13 predicted proteins | sample AceLakmetagen232_FD_201815 | JGI IMG/M metagenome (GOLD analysis project Ga0307928, IMG submission 201815) | Saline water microbial communities from Ace Lake, Antarctica - #232 | ecosystem: Environmental > Aquatic > Non-marine Saline and Alkaline > Saline | place: Antarctica: Ace Lake...
TGAAAACTATAATAACTTTGTGGTTATTGAATATATGTGGTATGGAGGGGACTGGGACAGTCCCAATTCTAAGTTTTTTGGGAATTATGCCCAAAAATATCAGACCCAAGCCGCCGTTCCTCAAATTATTTTTACTAATAACAATATTAAATCAGGAAGGATTGATGTTCCTGAAGCAGAAAAGGATATTAAAATTTTAAAATCCAATCCTTGTCCCTTGATGGATAAATCGGTTTCTTGGCAAGATCTTGTTTTGAATGATTTAGAAGCCGAGCCGAAAATTTGGGCTAATGGAAGAGTTTTAATAAAAGAAGAAAATGGTTGGCTTTTTCAGTGGGATGGCGAAGATTTAAATGAAGAAATAATCGGCAGTAAAAATATAGACAACGAATTAGCAAAAAATTTACTTTTTAATGATAATATTTCTGAGGCGCTTAATGAGCGGAATTTTGAAATCGTGGAACCTCAGAAAGCTGAGTTTTCAGGTTCTGTTTTCCCTCCAAGCTATGGGTTTGTTCCTTACGTTGAACTTGAAAATGCTATTAGAATAGGTATTTCAGAAAATTCAGCTATTGCCGGACCGGTCCAACCGGAAGAACAAACAGAGCAACCAATAGCGCAACAGCCCCTCGAAGAAGAAATTAATTTGCCTATTATCGGCAAAGTAAAGACGAATGAGCTCTCTTTGCCGGCTCTAACTTTTCTTTTGGGTTTAGCCGATGGTTTTAATCCTTGCGCTTTTTTTATTCTAACTTTTCTTTTAGCGGCTTTAATTGGCTTAGCCGGAGCCAGAAAAAAGATTTTTTTGGTGGGAGGAATTTTTGTATTTTTTTCGGCCTTGTTCTATTTCCTGTTTATGGCTGTTTTGCTGAACGTTTTCCAATTAGGGGGAAAATTAATTATTTTTACTATAGTTGCGGGAATAGTAGCTGTTATAGTCGGGTTGTTGAACATAAAGGATTATTTTGCTTTTCAAAAAGGAATTTCTTTAACTTTGCCTAAAAATAGTAAAGAAAGATTTATACAAAGGGTAAAAAACTTAAGCTTAGCAAAGAATACTTGGACTTTGATTACGGCTTCTATAATTATCGCTGCCACGGTTAATCTTTATGAACTTCTTTGTACTTTTGGTTTTCCTTTGATTTACACTCGGATTTTGAGTTTAAGACAGCTTTCCTCTCTCCAGTATTATTTTCACCTACTTTTTTATAATTTAGTTTATATTATTCCTTTAGTGGTAATTTGCTTGATTTTTGCCATAACTTTAGGCAAAAAGACTTTCAGTAAGGTTTGGGTAAAGAGATTAAAGTTAATTTCTGGATTTATGATTCTCTTTCTAGGTTTGGTTTTGATATTTGAACCTAAATTATTAGAGTGTATATCCACCGCCTTTGGGGTTTTAATTTCAGCGATAATAGTTTCTGGAATAATTATTCTAATCAAATCTTTTTTAACAAAAAAGAATTCTCCGAAGAGGTAAAATGGAGATGTGGACGAAAAATTAGCTTGTAAGTAAAGAATTAAAATAATTGTGGGTTAAACCTGCTCTAAAAAATGATTAAAGAATTTAATATTTCAAGTGAAAATAGATACCAATTGATTGATATTACAGACAGGGTAGAAGAAATAGTTAGAGAAGGCAAAACAGAAAATGGATTGGTTTTGATTTTTACGCCTCATTCTACAGCCGGCATTATTTTAACGGAGAATGAATCCGGCTTAAAACAGGATTGGCTGGCAGTTTTAAAGAAATTAGTGTCTGGCTTTGATTTTCTCCATAACAAAATTGACAACAACGCCGACTCCCATATCCTTTCTGGCTTATTAGGACAGGGAAAAACTTTATTAATTGAAAATAGCAGATTAATTCGGGGAACTTGGCAGCAAGTATTTTTGGTTGAGTTAGACGGTCCAAGAGAACGAAAGATAATAGTTAAGATTATTGAGGATTGAAACGCCCTCTCGGCGTTTTTTAAAACCTTCACGGGTGGGTATTATCATATAAACCAGTTGGTGAGGTTGACAACTATATCAAACCTTGATACAATCCAAGCAGATGTTTAAAAACTAAAAAAGAAAGGATATCGTTATGAAAAGGACAAGATTTTTTTTAGCCATGTTCATTATGGCTATAGCGCTAATTGTTGTTGGCTGCAAAAATAAAGAAGAAAAACTGGACCAAGAGCAAGAGAAAAAAATGGAACAACAGAGGTTTGAAGAAAACCTTCTAAGTTACCCTTCTACTTTTAAACCTTTCCTAAGCGAGGTTCTCAATAATGTTTCTGTTAAAGAGAAGCTTTCTCTGGGAATGTTGAAGCTGGAAAAGGGGATGGAGATCACTTATGAGAAGGAATTGAAGCTTTCGCGGATTGAAACTTTCTCACTAAACAAAGGGAAACTTTCTCGTGATGTGTATTGTTTATACAAAGACAATAAAACTTTCCTTATGGATGGTTCCAGAGTAATTGTCCATAGAAAGTTTTCTGTTAAAAGTTTCACCTTGGAGCCATTTAAGGAAGAATGGAAGAAAGATGAACTTCAACCTATATTAAGGAAATATCCTTTAACGGTATATATTCCTATGGGTGATTATCATGTTCCGGCACTTGAGAGTTATGAAGAATTTATGGATGTTTGGGATCCGGATAATGACATTGTATTTTGCATTGGGGAGCCCCGTCCAGACTTTATTGTATGGGAGGGAAATAAACCCTATCTAATGGAAAAGTCAGGTGAATTCTGGAACGAACACAAGTAATGTCTTTTAATAGCACAGGCTTAAAAAACCTGTGCTTTTTTACTATAAGGAAGGCGAGAGGAAACAGATATTTTATATCTGTTTCCCGAGCCGACGAAGGAGCAAGCTTTGCTTATTTATCCTGAACATATTGAAGGATTTGCCCTTAATGTATTAAGGAGGTAAGATAAAATGGAAGAGAAAATATGAGGCTTTCAAAAGATCAGTATTATTTAAATATCGCCAGGGAAGTTGCTCAGAGGTCAACCTGCCTTAGATTAAAAGGCGGAGCGATTATCGTTAGAAACGACCAAATTGTTTCCACCGGTTATATTGGGGCTCCTCGAGGAACAAAAGACAGCCTTGAAAGAGGATATTGTTTAAGGGATAAATTAAAAATTCCTCACGGTCAGAGATATGAACTTTGCCGTTCGGTTCACGCTGAACAAAACTGTATCATTAATGCCGCCAGAGCCGGGGTGGGTATTTTAGATGGTGATATGTATATTCATATGTTAAGCGCTAAAGACGAAAAAGAGGTTGATTCTTTTCCTTGTTTCATCTGCAAGAAAATGATTATTAACGCTGGCTTGAATCGAGTAATTTGCTCTACTGAAGATAAAAAGATGAAGATATTTTATATCAAGGATTGGGTAAAAGATTGGCAAGAAAGAGATATTTTAGATGACCAACATCAATATGGAGTAGATACAAACGCTAAAGAAAATTTCAAAAAATGATTAAAAACACTTATCACAAGGAAGGCGAGGGTAACGGACACGAAGTGTCTGTTACCCGAGTCAACGCAGGGGCAAGCTCTGCTTATCCGGGGAAATTCATTGTAGTGGAAGGACTTGATGGCTCCGGCCAAACTTCTCAAACCTCTCTTTTAAAAGATTTCTTTATTGAAAAAGGTTATCAGGTAGTTTTAACTAAAGAGCCAACCCAAGATTCCGAAGCTGGAAAAAAGATTAAAGAAATCTTAGAGAAAAAAATTGAAACAAATCCGTTAGAATTACAGAAGTTATATGCTGAAGATAGAAAAGAACATTTGGAAAATATAATTATTCCCGCTTTAAAACAAGAGAAGATAGTTATTTCGGACAGATATTTCCTTTCCACTTTTGCTTACGGCACGGCCCACGGCGCGGGTCTAGATGAATTAATTGAAATGAATGATAATTTTTTATTCCCCAATTTAATTTTCCTGCTTAAAGTAAATCCCAAAGTTTGCATTAAAAGAATAGAGAAGAGGGGAGATCCAAAAACCCTTTTTGAAAAAGAAGAAAAATTAGCCAAGGTTTGGGAAATTTATAAAATATTACCGAATAAGTTTAATGATATTTATATGATTGACGGTGAAGAATCAATTGAGGAAGTTTTTGAGCAAATTGAAAAAGTCGTTGTCGAAAAGATTTTTACACTCGGTAGCGAGGATGAAATTAAAACATGAATGTGTTTTCATTTCAGACGAGCGCCCCGAGGGCAAGCTTCGCTTATAACATTATTAAGTTATATTTATATGACTGATGAACTTAAAGTTTTTTCCGGTCGAGCCAATATTCCTTTAGCTCAAAAAATTGCTCGTATCTTAAGTCATCCATTGAATAAGGTTGATATCTCCGATTTTCCCGATTCTGAGATTCATATTGAACTTGAAGAAAGCGTCCGCGGCAGGGACGTTTTTATTATTCAATCCGTATCTCGTTTTTTAAATCACTCAGTGAATGATGCCTTGATAGAACTTTGTTCAATGCTTGATGCGGCTAAGCGAGCCTCGGCAAAAAGAGTTATCGCCATTGTTCCTTATTTTGGTTACGCTCGTCAAGAAAAAATGGCTACCGGACGGGAATCTATCAGCGCTCGGTTAGCCATTGACAGCATTGTTAACGCCGGCGCTGACGGGATTGTCGTTTTTGACTTGCATTCTCCCGCTATACAGGGTTTTGCTAAAGTACCGTTTGACAATTTAACACCCTTCAGCATGTTAGTTAATTATTGGAAGAAAAAAGGGTTAAAAAACGCAGTAGTTGTCTCTCCGGACGCAGGCAGAACGCGTCTTGCTGATAAATACGCTAAAGTATTGGGCTTACCGATAGTTTTAATGCATAAAAATAGGGTAGGGAATGAAGTAAGAGTTGAATTGGTAGCCGGAGAAGTAAAGAACAAGATTCCTATCATTACTGATGATTTAATTGCCGGAGGTTCTATTATTAATCATATTAGGAAGTTAATTGAACTTGGAGCTAAAAAAGAAATTTATATTAGTATTACTCATCCAGCCTTTTGTGGTAACGCTAAAACAAAACTTAGTTGTCCGGCTATTAAAGAAATAGTTGCCACAGATACGATTGATGTTTTACCGGAATATAAGTTTAAAAACATCAAATTCTTATCCGTAGGACCTATTCTCGCTAAAGCCATTAATTTAATTCATAAAGAAAAGTCAATTGGAAGTCTTTATCTGTCTAATTACTTATAAAAATTTCAGTGTCTCTTAAAAAATACTGGCAAAAAAGGAAGTTTGAAAAAACCTCTGAGCCTAAAGGAGAAATTTTTGAAACCTCAAAAGATAGATTTGTGGTTCAAGAGCATTGGGCGAAAACCCATCATTTTGATTTCAGATTAGAGATGTTCTCCTCCGCTAAGACCACAGAGGAAAAAGAGGTAGTTTTAAAATCTTGGGCGGTGCCAAAGGGAGTACCGGAGAAAGAAGGAATTAAAAGGTTGGCTATCCAAACAGAAGACCATCCTTGTTCCTATATTGATTTTGAAGGTGAGATTCCCGAAGGTTCATATGGAGCGGGGACTGTTAAAATTTTTGATAAAGGAGAATATAAGTTAAAAGAAAGAACCGAGGACAAAATCATCTTTGAGCTAAAAGGTGAAAAATTAAAAGGGAATTATATTTTAATAAAAACGAAAAGCCGAGAGAATCAATGGTTGTTATTTAAAACTCCATAATAAAATGGGGTTCTTGCGCCAGAGAAAGAAAAATGTTTCAATTTGCATATTTTGGGGCTGTGGATAACTTTACTTGTGTTTTGTTAGTTTAACAGTATTATTAAATTGAGATTCGAAACTTTGACGGTTTAGTTGTGAAGTTATTCCTTTCAGTCTTTATGATTGATAGAAGTTTCGGGTCTCACTGAAGAACCTCGCTTTGCGAGGTTTTTCATTTTAGATTATCCTTCCAGTATTTTCTGGTAAAATAAGAGAACAGCATGAAAACAAAAAGTGAAAGCCGAATAATTAAAATCTACTGCTCTAAATGCAAAACCTTGCTTTATAAATATCGCAAAGAAGGTAAAGGATTTTTGGTTAAATGTTATAAAAACAAAATTGTAAAAGATTTTACTAAAGGAGATTTAAAATGTCCTCAGTGCAAAAAACCCTTTGCTAGAGAAATAATAATACACGGAAAACCCGCTAATAAAATTATTCAAGGCAGAGTTTTTATAAAAGGATAAGAATCAAAGATTCTTGCCTTGGTGGCGTTCGGAAGAAATAAGCAAAGCTTGCGTCTAGTGCGCTCAGAAGAAATAGATACAAGCATCAATTTCTTCTTCGCTACTAGCCATAGAAAAATAAATTTTCAATCTTTCTTCTCACTTGCCAGTGTAGTTTTTTATTTACCAAACCTTCTTTGGCGTCGGGCAAAATCACGCAGAATCATATCTAAATCTTTTTCGGTGAAATCCGGCCAGTACTTTTTTGAAAAATAAAGTTCGGAATAAGCTCCCTGCCAAATTAAAAAGTTAGAAATTCTCTGTTCTTTACCGGTGCGAATTATTAAATCTAAATCAGAAGTCCAAAGATTTTGAGAAACTACATCTTCGGTAATTTCTTTTAGCGGTAATTTCTTTTTGATAATATTTTTAAAAGCCTGAACGATTTCAGCTCTGCCTCCATAACTCAAAGCAAAGTTTAAAATCATTTTCTGATTATTTTTAGTCAATTTCTCCACCTCTTTTATTGATTTTTGCAAAAGCCTTGCGAGTCCTTCTCTTTGTCCAATTACCCGAACCTTTATTTCCTTTTTGTAAATTTGCTGAACGTTCTCTTTACTAAAAGCCTGTTTTAATAATTTCATAAGATAACCAACCTCTTTTTTAGAACGCTTCCAGTTTTCAGTGGAAAATACAAATAAGGTTAAAATTTTTATCCCTCGTTCTTTACACCAAGTTACAGTTTTCTTGACGGTTTCCAACCCTTCCTTGTGCCCTTCAAAAGCAGGTAAACCTTTTTCTTCGGCCCATCTGCGGTTGCCGTCAATAATAATGCCTAGATGATTTGGAATTTTCATATTTTATTTAAAAAATCAGTTAATCCTTTAAAAAATCAATAATTGCTATCTCCAAGGGAATAATCGGGAACTGGCTGTATCGCATTTGCGCGTATGCGTTTATAAGATTTTTAATAAGGTTTAAATGTTTCTTGGTGAATTTCTCTCCGTGCTTTTTTAATTTTGAAAGATGCTCTTCGGTCAGCTCTTTCTTAAAAACCTTTTTCATTGTTGGGGTGAAACTGAGAACCGCAGTTTTTCTCAGGTACCCAATAAGGTCTTTGTTGAATCTGGCAAGATTATAGCCATTTTCCTCAATCTCCGATAGCATTTCCAGAGACTTATCTAATCTATTTTCCAAAAGATGCTCCACGAGCTCGCTTAGCTTATCAAACCCTATTTTCCCAATCATTCCTTCAACTTCCGCGACGATAATTTCTTTATCGCCTCCGGCCACTAATTGGTCTAAGAGAGATTCAGCGTCCCGAAAGCTTCCTTCGGCGCTTGAGGCGATAAGTTCCAAAGCTTCGTTTGAAATTTTAATATTCTCTTTTTTAACAATATTTTTTAATTTTCCAATCACTTCCTGGAGGGATGCTTTCTTAAAGTGAAACTGTTGCGTTCGGGAAGAAATCGTTGACGGAATTTTTTCCATTTCAGTAGTTGCTAGAATAAAAATAACATGCTTCGGAGGCTCCTCTAAAGTTTTTAAAAGAGCGTTGAAAGCGTCCCGAGTTAACATATGCACCTCGTCAATTATAAATACTTTATAAAGGTTTGAGGAGGGCGGGACTCGAACGTTTTCTTTTAAATTTCTAACCTCGTCAATACCGCGATTTGAAGCGCCGTCAATTTCAATTACGTCTAAATCCAAGCCTGCGTCAATATCCCGGCAAGTTTGACATTTATTACATGGTTCGCCCTTCTTTTGAAATTCTTTATCACTCTGTCGTTTTTCACAATTTGCCACTTTGGCGATAAGGCGAGCTGTTGTAGTTTTACCTGTTCCGCGAGGGCCGGTAAAAAGATATGCATGGGCTAGTTTATTCTGCCTAGCCGCTTCCTTTAGGATTTTAATGATTATCTCCTGGCCGAGCACGTCGGAAAAAGTAATTGGTCTATATTTACGATATATTGCTAAACCCATAACATCTATAATATTAAACGAGGAGATGAAAAGTAGCAACTAGAATTGAGAACCGCCGCGCGAAACGCAAGAGGATTTATCCTCTGTAGCTTTAGCGAAGGAGGATGTCTAGTGGAATTAATTATGGTAAAATAGAAACAATACCAAAACCAACAGTTAAACAGTTAAAATTTTACTATCAAACATGTGGAGAGCAATAGTTATTTTAATAATTATTATCGCTGTTGTGGTCGGGATAGCGATATTTTCCGGAAATAAAGAAGATCTAGGAGATAATAACAAACCAATTAATCAAGCAATAACTATGGATAAATTGACGCTTGCAAGCTCAGAATTTGAGTCGGGTGGCAGTATCCCGTCCAAATATACTTGCGATGGAGAAAACATTAATCCGCCTCTTCAAATCTCCGGTGTTCCGGAGGGAACAAAATCGCTTACTTTGATAATGGATGACCCGGACGCTAAACCTGTAGCCGGTAAAGTTTGGGACCACTGGCTGGTTTGGGATATTCCCGCTTCAACCACTGAAATTATTGAAGGCCGGGAACCTGAAGGTATTCACGGTAAAGGCACTAGCGGCAATACCGACTATTATGGTCCTTGTCCGCCGGACAAGGAACATACTTACTATTTTAAACTTTACGCCCTTGACGCTGAGCTTGAACTTGAGGCTGGTTCTAATAAACAAGAGTTAGAAAACGCAATGGACGGTCATATTCTCAGCCAAACTGTTCTTTTGGTTAATTACGAGAAACAATAATCCGGTGTTTAAAATTCCTAAAAATAATGATAAATATTTCTGGACCTGGCACGTTATTGAAAAGATGAAATATTATAGAATTTCATCTTCTCTGGTAAAACGGATTATCCGTCATCCCGAACGAACTGAGGAGGGGATTGCTTTAAACACTATCGCCTCAATGAAAGTGTCCGGAGCCAAACGCCGCCAGGAAGTTTGGGTAATGTACCAGTTAGCAGATAGTAAAAAGAAAGAAACGGGTAGTAGATACGAAAAGGATGGGAAAATAAAAATCATTACAGCTTGGCGGTACCCGGGAGAAAGTCCAAAGAGAAATCCCGTGCCAATAGAAATATTACAAGAAGTAAAGGGACTTTTGTGATAACTCTTAATTCCTAATTTATAATTCTTTTTATTTTATGTCTAAATTATCAATCGGTATTGTAGGTCTCCCTAACGTGGGCAAGTCCACATTGTTTAATATTCTTACTAAACAGTCGGTAAATGCGGCTAATTATCCCTTCGCCACGATTAATCCTAATATTGGTGTGGTTTCTGTGCCCGATGAAAGATTAGACGAACTTACCAAACTTAGTAATTCTAAAGAAAAAATTCCTGCCGTCGTTGAATTCTATGATATCGCCGGTCTTGTAAAAGGAGCTAATAAAGGTGAAGGACTTGGTAATAAGTTTTTGAGCCATATTAAAGAAACCGACGCCATCCTTCATATGGTTCGAGTTTTTGAAGGTCGGAACATTGTTCATATTGAAGGAAATATAAACCCCATGAGAGATGTGGATATTGTTGAAGACGAACTTGTCTTGAAAGATCTTGATGTTGTTGAACGTCAATTTAAAAAACAAGAAAACAATATAAAGACAGGAGATAAAGACGCTAAAAAAAATTATAACGTGCTTGTTAAAATAAGAGATGTTTTAGAATCCGCCGAACTTTTAGCGAGTGCTGAAATCGGAAAAGACGAAGACGTTCAAAAGCTCGCTAAACAACTAAATCTTCTTACTATTAAAAAACAACTCTTTCTTTTAAACGGAGAAGAATCCGATATTTCGGATAAATTAAAAGAAAAGATTAATAATATGGACTTTGACTATGTTATTACCGACCTTGGTAATAAAGCATTGGTTCCAAATGTTATTCAAAAGGCGTATGAAACTTTAAATCTTATAAGTTTTTTTACTACAGGAGAAAAGGAAAGTCGCGCCTGGACTTGTCCAAAATGGTCGAAAGCGCCTCAAGCAGCGGGAGTAATACATTCTGATTTTGAAAAAAAATTTATCCGAGCCGAGACAGTTTCATATAAAAAACTCATTGAAGCCGGCAGTTGGGGTGAAGCCAGAAATAAAGGCTGGATTAGAGTAGAAGGCAAGGATTACGTTGTCCAAGACGGGGACGTGATGTATTTTAGAACGGGCAAATGAGTTATACTGATAAGCGTATATCAGTAATTGGTAATTAGGAATTAATTAAAAGTCGTTAAATAAACTATAAACTATCAGCTATAATCCATAATCTAACTTTATGAGTATTGAATATGTAGTTTTGATAATCATCGCAGTTTTGGCCGTCATTTTAATCGCAATGTATAACGGTCTGGTGCGTTTTCGAAACCGAGCCAAGGAAGCTTGGGCGGATATTGATGTTCAATTAAAACGCCGATATAACTTAATTCCGAATCTAATTGAAACCGTTAAGGGATATGCCGGCCATGAGAAACAAGTGTTTGAAAACGTAACCAAGGCGCGAACCAAAGCCCTGGACGCCGAAGAAAAAGGCAGTCCCGAGGAAATTAAAAAAGCCGAAAATCAACTTGAAGGCACTCTAAAAACTCTTTTTGCGGTAGCTGAAAATTATCCTAATTTGAAAGCCAACGCAAACTTTCTGGAATTACAGCGGGAGCTATCTGATACTGAGAATAAAATTCAAGCCGCTCGGCGGTTTTACAATACTGTCGTTCGTGACCTGAATACCAAGATTGAATCGTTTCCGTATAATTTAATGGCAAAAACTTTCAATTTTAAAGAGCGAGAGTACTTTGAGATAGGAGAAGAAGAGGAACGGGCTGTCCCGAAGGTAAAACTCTAATAAATCGTATGCCTTCCATTTATACCCACCAATCGGCTAATAAGAAACGAACATTTTT
>Ga0307928_10004109_pt1 | contig 11066 bp, 14 predicted proteins | sample AceLakmetagen232_FD_201815 | JGI IMG/M metagenome (GOLD analysis project Ga0307928, IMG submission 201815) | Saline water microbial communities from Ace Lake, Antarctica - #232 | ecosystem: Environmental > Aquatic > Non-marine Saline and Alkaline > Saline | place: Antarctica: Ace Lake...
GGCGTTGTGCTGCTAACTCCGTGCCGTCTAGTCATTCTCATCACCTCGCTTTAGTGTTTCTATCTCGCGCTCTAAGTCTGCGCCTTTCCGTCGTTCCTTCTCCGCCACCCTTAATAGGATCTGGTTGAACATCCTCATATCCGCTCTCTGTTGGTGCATGCAGAGGCAGTTAAAATCTGCATACAGTTTGAACCCCACCTCCTTCACCTTCAAACAGAAGTCGAAGTCTTCCGAGTACCCTTCAATTCCCCACTCTTGATCTACCAAGCGGTGCCACGAGAACGGAGGCCCGAACTTCTCATGCACCTTCTCGATGACCTCTCGCTTGATCAACGTAAACGCGCAGGTAGTAATGTCTACCTCTTCCAGCCCCTTCCCGTAATAGCATTGGTACTTTCCGTCCTTCTCCCTTAGCGAGACCGATACAAGCGCCGGGGCCATTGACGCTTGAGGCCCGACATAGGGCAGCTTGTTCTTGCCCGCCTGGATCGTCTGCACCACGCCCGATACCACCGGCTTATCCGCCCTCAACAGCTTGTCTAGGTACGAGGGTTCAGGTGCAGTCTGCGCATCGACGAAGAGCAGGTATTCGAAGTCCGTCTCCATGAACGCCTTGCAGCAAAGGTTCCTTGCTCGATCGTGTGGCCGCTGATCATCCGGCCCGTAGAACTGCAAGGTGTACTCTTCAGCCATGAACCAGCCAACGAGGTTCATCACGTTCTTGGGGCAGATGTTCCCCTGGTTCGGCATGGCGATAAATATCTTCGGCTTGCCTTCGTGTACCTTACCCGCGCAACGATATAGTTCTCTCACTTGAGGCTCCCTTGATATGTCATTCTGTATACTGCATCGAATGGTTCTGTATAAGTTATCTTTGTCACCCGGTCTCCTTCATCGGTGTATATGAACCACGCCATCATCCCCTCCCCACGATATTCCCTATCTCGGCTTTTCTCGCATACCTTAGTGTCCAGGCCATCGCATAGTGCCTCACATGTTCTTGATCCGTGTCGATGAACCCCCCGTTGACTAGAGCTAACCTGCCCCCGATGATCTCCCCGCTTGCCGTGGTGATCTCCCGCTGATCGAGCAGGGTGATGATTTGGTCCCTTATAGCCAGCGTGCTTGTCGCGGTGGGAGAATATTCCCATATGTCGAGGGAGTAATCTGCATCGACAATCGACCACTGAGCAGGCACAATCCCCGGATCGAGGTCATGGTTCAGATATGGGAAGTCCGGGCTAGACGCCGCCATCGGGAAGTAACAGCGCACGGTTCCGCCACAGAGGGTCTTAAGATCTGGATCACCTGTGAGGATCGTCCAGAGTGCGGTGATGATCGCATTGACAGTATCGGCCACTAGAACCACCTTCCCGCTCTCAATATCATCTTGATCTTCGGGTTTGCCTTCTTTGCGCTCGGCTTCAACCAAGGCCGCGCCGCCCGTGACGATCCATCTCTATTCCTACCCGTGTACTCCAACATCGCCATATACCGCGCAGCGTCCTCGTGGGTCGCAGAGTTGAAGGCGTACCCCATCGCAGCGCCCACGTGCCCCCGTATCTTGTGCCCCGATCCACTCAGAGCCTCCCTAATCGAGTCCTTCCCCGCCCCCGTTGCAACAGCCGGCGCTTCACCTGGAGCGGACGCGGTGTAGCTCTTGTGCGTCCCTGGCACGTAGTACGTCCGACCGCTTCGCGTGCCCTGGAAGGTCTTCAAGGTCTCACGCTTGAGTTCAGCCGTCGCTAGCTTCATACGCTTAAGCATCGCGGCGTCAACCTTCCTTATCTGTGCGTTGGCTTTGGAGATGAACTTTATTGTCACGATAGCTCCTCTCGCACTATGACACACGTCTCCCTGCCAAGCGCATCCGGCGTATATTCAGGGTCGATCGGCAACAGGATCTTGTCCCCGTTGTTCGTCCACTTGAGTCGTTGCGTGCCACGTGTCACCGTCACCGCCCCCTGAAAGTAAACCTTCCACCATTTCTCACCCTGTGGTTGCCCGTAGGAGAGTCTGGTCTCCGTGCTTAGAGGCATGATCCGCACCCGATACTTGGCTTCTGTTGGTTCATCGAAGGAGAAGTATTCCCCCATCGGTTTCGTGACCTTCGATCCAGTCTGAAGCGTGACCTCCGCTTTCATTAGGCTACTCCGGCTACGAACCAGTTACCCGCCTGCAACCTATCATAGATCAGTGATAGCCATGCCGGGACACCGCTTCCTGCCCCTCCTCTCTCGCCGCCGCCTTCATCGAATGTAGCCCACCACTCTCCGATCTTCACCTGACTTGCCCCGTAGTCACGCCGGTACTGTTCGTCGTACTTCAACACCCACCGGCACGCCACATCTAAAACGATCGCTTTCAACTCTTCGGGGATTGCAGTATGCGTACCCTCTGCATCGCTGTACCCGCCAACGTAAGTCAAGGCGACGATTTGCCTTGATCTCTTGTATCGCTTGTATGATTCCAACACACTTAACTCAGCCGCAGGGATAGCCACATAGCGATCATAGATATAGTAGTCATCATCTGATTCACTTAGCGTAGTCTCATCCCATATAAGGCTAGTCATGGTAACGATCGGCGGGTGCGCCACTTGCAGGATACACCCGCCGTCGTGCTTCTCTGACGTTATTGTCGCTTCATCAAATCCACTCGCAGGAAGTCTATGGCAATAGCTCGCACAGAACGCCTTGGCGCGGGTCAAGATCTCGGCAACGTCGAGCGTCCCGTGCTGGCTTACATCGCCATATACGATCTTCCCTTCATCGCTGCCCTCGGTCTCAACATCCAAACCCGTTCTCGCCATCACGTCTGTATAAGTCGGCCATGCCATAGTTATCCTCCTATGCTATTGGTACGGACCTTGCAGCCCAACCCACGTAAATGCACGCCCATATCTTAGCGTGCGCTGAGTCGGTGTAGACAATCCTCCAGTACCGCTTCATGTTCTTGACCTCCATAGTGGTCAAGACTGCGGTTGTGATCGTCTGCTCTCCGTCGCCGTCGGATGTAGTGCCATAAGTCCCAGCGAGGATCTCGTCGGACTCCGCCTTGATAACAAGGCTTCCCCCGGCGATATACCCCATCTCGATAAGGACAACACCTTCCTCACATCCATACATGTCGATCCCAGTATCTTTGACTTCGGTCCCCGCACCAGTATCGTCTAGGTACTGCGCGACTTGTGCCCGCATGTTGTCGTTGAAGTTAAATGCACTCATTTATATCACCCCCTAGCTCAATGTTACGCCGGTCAGAATCTCGAAGGATTCGTAGTGGCGCGGCGCACCGTCGACGTTCTGAATGCCAACGAGTCCAGTCTGATCGTATTCTGCATAAAGCTCACGCAGAACCTTGATCTCCAATGCTCCGCCCTCGGCGATGTAATACTGACCGAAGTCACCGAGCACGATATAATAAGCATCCGTTCCCCAGTTGGTAGTTGTCAGGGTCGGCAAACCGACAAGCTGCTTACCAGGAGCCTTAGACACATCACCTTGCAGCATGTATCCGCCGTTACCACTCGTTACCTTGCGGAGAACGTTGTACACACTCGGATGAGTCATCCAGGTTGTGTAGGTCCCATTGCGCCCGTCGACCTTGTTCTCAGCATCGTACAGGTCGTCGAAGTCAGGTACACCTACGCCAGTCGTGATGCAGCTCGATACAATGTCCTCCCAGTAGAGAAGACCCGTAGGCTCCTTGCCACCCGCGCCGGTGAAGAAAGCGAGATCCTGCTGTAATGCCAGGGTTGTCCCGATGTCTTCCCTAACGAGCGCCTCAACGGACTCACTAGAGAAGCGTAGCAGGTTGTTGTCGATCTTCGACCGTGCCGCGATCCTCTTTAGATCCATGCGAATCTGCCCGAACGTCGGCTCAGTCTCGGTAATAGCCGAGGTCTGCACACCCTTACCGATCCAGTATCCCGTAGTCGTCCCAGTTACCCTGTTGAGTAGGAACGTCTGCGGCGAGTTCGGGAGAACAACCGCACCAGCAGCGCGGAAGAGGCTCTTCGCTCTTATGTATTCGATGATACCGGATGCGGTTGCCGTAGGAACAAGGAACGCTCCTGCGCTGTCGTCTCCAGTCTCAAGCACAGCCTTGTCAACGCCCGACATAAAGTCGGCTTGACCCATGCGCCCCATGCGAACCCAGTCTTGTTCAAGACCCGCGCCCTTCCATCCAAGGCCCGCTAGACCCTTGATAGCAAGAGACACCTGAAAGTCCTTGACCTCTCGCTTGGTCTCCTTGTGCTGAATCGCAGGAGCGCCAAACCGTTTCTTCTCCGGCTCCGGGTCGATCGCCGTGACCTTCTCTGGGTCCTTACGCTCAAACGTCACCCCGTTAAGAGTAAGCGTTCCATCGTCGTTCGCCTTAACTTCGGGAGCTTCCTTCTCTTTGGGAACTTCCTTCCCCTCTTCCTTCTCCTCTTCCTTCTCCAAGACGAGTTGCGCAGCGCGAATCAAAACGTCATGCGTCACCTCTTCTTGTGTTGCTTTTTCCTCAGCCATCTATCTCACCTCCGCTTTGATTAGCCGCGCTGCCAAGTTTTCAGCCTCGCGTTTGTATTGACTGGCCTTGACTTCAGCCGCCTTCACTTTGTCCTCAATCGCTTTCTGTGCTTCCTCTCGTAAGATTGCCCCTGCAACGAACGCGCCGAGAATCCGGTCGACCGAGAGATCAGATACCTCGACCCCATCAATCTCAAGCTCGTACTGTTCCTTGGCGAGGGCAAGGTCAGGGTCATCAGACCCCTTCAAGCTGACAGGAACGCGAACCTGAGCAAACCCACCACCTGGCTCACCACTGCGGGTTACGGTCACCATCTTCTCTTCAACTTCGCTCAGCTTCCGCATTGCCTCGGAGGTATCCACATCAATCCTAAAAGAGGCACCACCGATAATCCCCGTCGCCACCTGCTTAGGTGAAGCCTTCGCCAGCGCCTCTTCCCACAGCCGTTTAGCTATCGGGCTAGGTCCATCCATGATCGCATCCCCGAACGCCTTCAAGAGGCCCTTGAGTCCATCTGTACGCATAGCGTCAGCATTGGCAGGTATGATGACCGGCGAGAATTCGAGAAGCTCCCATTCAGTGAAGTCTATTCCGTAGCTATCGGGAATAGTCTCCATCTCAATAGGCAGGAACCCGATCGAGGTAGAATTAAGCACGTAGGCATCCCACGCCTGTTGGAAGGTAGTAGCCTGCGTGTACTCCTGATCGACGAGCCACTCCCACTCTGCCCAGATAGACTTAGCTGACTGCTTGAACCGTCGCGCCATCCCAACCGGGAATTCCCGTGAGTGCATAGGAAGCACCTGTGGCCCCTTCATATACGCATCCGATAGGATCATTCCACCACTTCGGATAACATCCCTATCACGATCGGGATTCTGCGAAGAGATCACGGACGAAGCGCGGGGCCGCGAAGAGTCATAGCCCTTGTATGGCCCCTTGGTAAGATCGTGGACAGCCTTAACCTGCCCCTGTACGTCCCGATCAAAGGCCCCGTATTTGTAGACAGCTTCCACCTGCTCTTCCTTCAATAGCGCCTTCAGCTCACCGTGGGGAAGGACTACCACACTAGCCTCATCCTTTACCCTTACCTCGGTCATCGTCATTCTGTTGGTCTCCATCTCACCGCCTCTCTTTCGTTATGATCTTCACCTTATTACGCTCACTATCCTTCTTGATGTAGTGATGCTTATTCCACAGCTTCTCCCCACATCGAGGACATTCTTTCGCCTTGCTCTTACAAGTCATCCCGCAGTTAGGACAGATCACGGTCAGTCATCTCCGCACCTAGCATCTATGATCCTCTCTAGTCGCCCCCACGTTTCCTCGGACAACGTGACCCCGGTAGGCTCGGCCTCAACCTGCACGGTATCACGCGGGGCCGCTATCCAGTCACTTAGCGCTACTCCTAACAGCCCCGTAGCTATTCCGATAATGATCGCCAGTGCGAATACCGCTTTCTTGTTCATCACTCACCTCTTAGGGCGGCCCGGTTGCCCAGACCACCCGATTCAGTTCTCTAGTAATCGCCGAGGTTCATCCAGTGAATCGTCACCGTGCCAGTCGCCTCAACCGTAGATGTGGAGCTGATATCAGCATCAGCTACAGCCGCGTTTAGATAGACAACCACGGCGCTAGAAGTACCGTCGTAGTTTGCTGCCGCTGCTGGCGGACAATCCACATCCTGCGTTCCATCATAGGAGATCGCCTGTGATGCGCTTAGATCGTCCTGCGTTCCAGTTAGCGTCGCTGTGTTGTCTGTTCCTGGCGCAGTTCCAAGAGCCATCGGGAAAGTATTCTGGTCGATTCCGGTACTAGACGTTGCTTCAAGATCAGCGGTTACGCCTAGAATCCTAATGTGCCCAACAGGGAACGTATAGAGAAGCACACCATCGCCATCGGCCTTGTCTTCAAGGTCGAGGTCATTTGCTCCAGTAGCGTCAACCGTGATAACCGTCTTGAAGCATCCTGCGGCGTACTCAACAGCAGATGCACCAGCAGCCGAAGGAACACCATCCGTGCCGCCACTTATAAACTGCCCGCTACTCAGCTCGATGTCATTCGTGATTGATGCAGTCTGAGTCGAGAACTGCAACCCAATCGGCAGAACAGCCGAATCCGTTGCTTGGATTCTCATTGCCGCTGTTAGGTTGTTGCTTTCCACTTGGATAGACTGGCCGAAGTCTGTATATCCACCTGACTTCAAATAGAGCGTATAGGTGGGAGATGTAATATCCTTCCCGATTGGCTCTGAGTTGAAGAACCCAGCAGCGACCAATCCGCCCGTGACGTCAGTCACACCAGAATCAACTGTAACGGTAGATTGGAATCCAACAAGCCCGTCATGCAGTGTGAGCGTGAAAGCACCCGACGCTGCTGCGCTAAACGTTCCACCGTAGAACTGGTTCGTTTCAGAGTCCGCAGTCATTGCGATAGAAGCACCAGACCTCATTGCATAAACGTGGTCGATATTCCCAATGGCTACACAGTCGGACCGCACACCTTGAAGATTACCACGGCTCAGATACACATCATCAACGATGCTTCCCTGAGTAACGTCCAAATCAATCCCGTAATTGTTGGCTTCTATCGTGCTGGAAGTGACATCAATATCAAGTGCCGTTTCGAGATCTGTTCCTCCAGCGGGTATCGTAATGACAACTGGGCTTGCCATAGTCAATCCGGCATCCCATCCAGCCCCTACGCTGATTCCGTAAGCTGTGCCGAGACCGTCACTTGTTCCGATGTCGATACCTGTAACGTTGACTTCTGCGTCACCAGTGTAGTTCTCGATCTCGATCATGTTGACTTGGTTCGTTCCTGCCGTAGCAGCGCCGATCGTAGGAGCAAAGTACAGCCCCCGATAGGTCGAAGCGCACGCCGTCGCATAGATCGGTGTCGTGAAGGTCATGTCGATTAAGTTGACTGTGTTCGCAACCGTCGGCACTCCCACAGTTGGGTTGATGTCAAGGAAGATACTCGTCGGTGTAGCCGCATCGTGAATCGGAACCGACCCCTCGATCTGGACATAGGACTTATCAAGCCCAGTCGTTGCATCGAAAGCATCAAGGACAATCTCGGCGCCTACCGTTGAAGTCTCAATCCGTCCATCCGTTGCACCAGTAAAGTCAAGCACGCCGGACGCCTCATCAATCACGATGTCGCCAAACGTTCCGTTATCCTCAACGTCGAGATCACCATCTGCACCCGTCAATGCCACTGGACTGGTGGAAGTGAATGCCCAATCCCAGCCCGCGCCGATGTCGATAGCGTTCTCAGTTCCGCCGGCGCCAGTCATTGCACCCATGCGGATACCGTAGATATTGAGGTTGTCATCACTGTCACCAATGGCCGCTACGTCAAACAGGACAAGGTTGTTCGTTCCTGCCGTAGCAGCGCCGATCGTTGGATCAAAGTAAAGCCCTCTGATGGTTGAGGTGCACGCCGTCCCGTATACCGGCGTAGTGAACACCATGTCGATCAAGTTGACTGTGTTCTCTACTGTCGGAATCGCAATTGTCGGATCTAGTGTTAGAAGACGAGTCGTTGGAGTGGCAGAAGCATGTGCCGGAATAGACGCAGGAATCTCCACGTAGTTCATGCTCGCGCCAGCAGCCGCATCGGCTACATCAAGGATCAATGGCGTATCTGCCGAACTTGTTGAGATCGTAGCAGTGGTTCCGCCTGAGAAGTCCAACACGCCAGCAGCTTCATCAATGACTAGATCACCGCACGTGATGTTATCTTCCACGTCAAGATCAGCATTCGCGCCGGTCAAGGCCACCGAACTAGCCGAAGTGATTCCTTCGTCCCATCCCGCTCCGATAGCGATTGCGTTTGCCGTTCCTAGACCGTCACTCGTCCCAATGCTAATCCCCGTCACGTTGACGTCTGCATCGCCGGTGTAGTTAGCAATCTCAATCATGTTCACGGTGTTCGTACCAGCAGTCGCGGCCCCGATAGTCGGCGCAAGATAGACCCCGCTCACCGTCGACGTAGCCGCACCTGTTACCCATACGGGCGTAGAGAACGATAGGTCGACCAGGTGTACTGTGGCCGTTGCCGTGTTCGCGCTGATCGTCGGCGTGACATCTAGGAAGATATCGGTCGGCGTACCGCTCGCGTGAATAGGAGTCGTCCCAGTTATACTCACGTACTGTTGAGCCGTACCTGCCGCAGCGTCCGCCGCATCAAGCACAATGTCCGAGCCTGCTAGTTCTGTCTGAATCGTCAGGTAAGTAGCTGCGCCGCCCGCTTGAAGCCGTGCCAAGGTAGTGGCGCTATGATCGAGCGAGATCCAGCTAGTACCAACAAGATTCTCAATGGCGAGGGTCGGTTCGACAGTCCCGTTGAAGTACCCGAAATCACTATCCGCGCTCGCAATCATGAACACGGGAACGTCAACTACCCCACCTGTTGGCATATCGAATAGGAAACAGTTTGCGTTAGGATCAGCCGTTGTCCACTCCATCGTGAACGGTCCGGCTGTACCCCCGGCAGTCCCGCCAAACGATAGAACAATGTCATCAAGGAAGTTCAAGCCAAGCAGCGGCTCAAAGTACCCCGTCGATGTGATCCCTCCGATAACTGCGTTGTGGCGGTCAGTCCAGAAGACCCCGCCCTTGTAATCGTTCTTGTCCAGTGCACCCCACGCCGTCAATCCAATGAGCAATAGCGCGAGCGCGACAATTAATGCTTTCTTCATCTTAACACCTCCGTTAGACTTCCTTGTCGGATGGGAAGGTGAAGACGCGGTAGCGCCCTCCATACAGACTCTTCCCGTTGCCGCTCAGCCAATGCCCAAAATCATCCATCACCGTCTCCGCATGTGCGATCGTGGAGTACGCCGCTAACTTAAAATCTCCGCTGACGATCTTCGGCTTCTCTCCCTTCTTCCGTGAGAAGATCACCGCCGTCACATCTAAGTAACTTCCTGCTTGTGTCTTAACCCACATAACCCACCTCCGTTATTCGTGCAAGTGCCATTGAATCGTAAGCCCGTATCCTGGGTTGGTTGCAATCGCCGTAATTAGGACGTAATACTCTTCGCTCTGTTTGAGCCACCATCCCGTGCTTGAGATCGTCGAACTGCCTGAGATCGCATAAGTAGTTCCGGTCATTACCGTCTTCATGATCGTGCTTCCGGCGCTATCTAGCACGAAGTTTGCATCAGTCCACACCTGCACCGTTGTTGCAGTGTCCTTGATCCTATTCTTGCAGTACGTCGTTGATTCTGTTTGTGTGGAGGTTATTGTTGGGTTCTCATAGACTTGCATATACATACCGCCACCAGCGTTTATACACCAGCACATATGATATGTCCCTGTTGCCGGCGTCTTTATAAGATAGGCGTCCGTTTGTCCCGCTGTTCCTAAGTCAGCCACATACACTGAATACGACCATATCGTCCCGTCAACCAACCCGGCCTCATATACGTTGATCGTGTGCCTTTGTACCGCCATTCCTGTGATAGACCCCACCATAACGAGGGCAAGGACTATCAGTATTACTCGCTTGTTCATGTTACGCCTCCAAAGTATGTAGCGTATCTCTCGCCCTCCGCCTTGAACCACTTAGCCAATGCCTTCGTGTACTTCTTGCCGATGGTGTCCTCAACGTCTCCCAGATCCTTATCCCACGCACCCCAGAACGCCGCACGGTCGTATGCCTTGCCAGTCACGGGGGCTTCACCGCAACGACACCGTATGATATTTGCCGCCGATCCGCTTGAATCGCCAGGGTGCATCAACCGCTCACCCATGACGATGAATGGCTCATTGATTGATTGCGTCTGTCCATCGGCGTCACCATGCCACTCGCGCTCTCTTCCGTCGGTTACTGTGACCCATTCGTGTCCACCGATATCCATCTCTTTATAGACTTTGTGTTGACCAGTCCCAACAGAGCCATGCGTCTCAGTCGTCGATATCGTTGCCGATCTCGATACAGACATATCCCCGAACTCGGAACGAATCGCCCTCGATATCTGTGGAGTCGATAGACCTTCCTCCATCCCGTTCTCAATCAGCTTCCCTATCCTTGCTCGCGTCACATCGTCGATCTCGCCAGCCAACGGTATCACGCGCTCCTTTGTCCACTTCTGCGCCGCATCAGCGAACCCAAAGTCATCCATCCAGGTGATCGGCACATCTACCCCAACTCGCGCTAAGGCGTCAACCCCGACACCTCCACCGGCTATGAACAGTGCTGGCAGATACTCCTCGTGGATCGCTATCTGCGCATCAAGGTTGACAGGTGGGAGATAGTCTTCGCCGAGTTGCTTCGTCTTGCTCTTGAGGCTCTTCGATACCTTGACCTTCCCCGCTTCCTGCACGTTCATCGGTATGAGAACAGAGTCAACAAAGCTCCCCTCCGCCCGCGGCTTGTGGTGAAACTCTCGGAGTTCATTCGGCGTATACCCTTGATCTTTCAGCCCACTACCGATCTTCACCTTCAACGCCATATCCTCACGCAGCGCCTCGATTGCCCCCACGTTGGACACTAATAGAACATTCTCACCAGGCTTAACCAGCGAGTAAGTCCACGTC
>Ga0307928_10004111_pt1 | contig 11063 bp, 16 predicted proteins | sample AceLakmetagen232_FD_201815 | JGI IMG/M metagenome (GOLD analysis project Ga0307928, IMG submission 201815) | Saline water microbial communities from Ace Lake, Antarctica - #232 | ecosystem: Environmental > Aquatic > Non-marine Saline and Alkaline > Saline | place: Antarctica: Ace Lake...
CGATTTAGATGAAATGAAAAATACAATAGCTTATAAATTTTTATTAGGTGAAGGTATTTTAGAAGAAGTGGATAACTAAACCTTTAAAATTAAAAATTATGAAAGTAAGAAACGGATTTGTTAGTAATAGTAGTTCAAGTAGCTTTATTATGTTAATACCTGAATCATTTAATATTGATGAATTCGATTTTACTCCATATCAAAAGAAATTAGGTTACAACGACACAAACGAAGAAGAAGTTATAAAACTCTTTAAGAAATTACAAAAACAAAAGAGTCTTTGGCATGGTGATAATTATGATGTCATCACAGAGATATTTGATGAATTTGTAATCACAAGTGTTGAGACAAGTTCAGAAGATGGTGGTGTAGATATTCTAAGTAATAAATCAATTAAAAAATTAAAAAAATTATTAGATGCGTAGAAGAAAATACCCAAAAGTAACAGGAGTTTTATATACCAAAAATCTAAGAGAAGGTAGTGGTAGATCATCGTGGTCTATGTTAGAGGCAGAAGATGGGAATCATTACAAATGTGCTGATTGTAATATAGCAATCATTAAATCAAACCCTAATGTAAAAGGAATATTGAAAATCTTAGATGGTAAATTATATTTTATTCTTGATAAATAATTTGGATTTTATAAATATTATTACTATTTTTGTATATTAATAATAAAACTTAATTAAAGAATGTCGAAATTTTTAAGAACCATACAAAAAATAGATGGTATAAATCAAAAAGTCGTTGTACAAGTAGAATCTTGTCATCATTGTCCTCTTATGAAATTTCATGTACAACAATGTTTAGCTACGTGTAGAGTATTCTCAAATGAACAAACAAACACAGTAGATGATTTTGTTCTTAATTACAATGTAACAACAGGACAAATTTACGATACTATTGAAATTCCAAAATGGTGTAGATTACCAGATGAAAGAAGTCAAATAGATTTTGATAATAAAACATATGTTATTTATGAAGATAAAGTTATGACAAGTAATACTGTACCTGATCCCGATTTACCTCTTTACAAACCATCTGATATAGATGGTGAAATTGATTTATCAAAAGTCGAAGATGATGAATTAGGTATAATGGAAATATTACCTGCTCTTGTAGCAGCAAGTGTTTTCGCACCTAATACTAATACTGATCGGGATTGTGCTTTCCCTATATCTGCTGATGAAGCGTATGAAAGAGCATATGATAAATATGATAATTTTGGGGATCATGGTGGGTTTTCGGAGATTATATCAACACCATCAAGAAAAATAAACAAATATGGTACGTGTAGTCTTTGTGGAGAAGAAGATGATACAGTTAACAGAAATACTAATTATGGTATGTGTGATAGTTGTTGGAAAGCTTCTTATAAAGATGATAAAAGAAAAAGACAAGCATTTATTAATAATTTCCGTCTTAAAAGAGGAAAAGATTTTCAAATGGATAATTTTAAATTATTAACAGTTTAATTTAAGTACAATGGCAATTCAAGGAAAACCAGATTCAAATTATAGGTATGTATTTACTAAGATTGAAAAAAGACCACAATTTTTACTTATGAGTAAGTGTAATTTTTGCCCGTTCATGATTAATGATTTTAAAAACGGTGATGCAAAATGTGGTAAATTTGTTAATACAAAAGCAGGGTATAATACTAAGAATTTTATACAAACTGTTTATGGGTATGTACAAAAAGGGTATGGTTCACAAGAAATGGAAATATTAACTCATATTGATATTCCTTTTTGGTGTGGATTACCTAATCATATAACAGATATTTCACCAAATGATGCAATACATTCAATTGTTAATGGTAAATTATATTCTGAAAGTGGACAAAATTATGCAAATACTATTCAAATAATTTCAGATGATGAAGTAATATATAGTAGAGTAGATTATGAAACTTTAATTTTTAAACCAAAAAAGGATAAATTTATCCAATATGGTGCTAAGAAAAAGGATAATATAACAGATGCTACAATCATAGGTGAAAATATAAAAGTAGAAACAAAAACTTGTTCATCTTGTGGAAAAATGAAAGAGAATATAGATAGAGATAAGAGGGATGGTATGTGTGATGATTGTTGGGATAAATTTAAAAAGAATAAAAAGAAAAGACAACAATTCAAAATTAACAATTTCCGATTAAAAAGAAAGATAGATTGGACTGATGAAGAATATAAATTAATAAAAAAGTAATATTTATTTGGAATTTCAAATAATATTTGTATCTTTGTATAAATAATATAACTAAAAAAGACGATATGAAGCATAAATTAGATAAATACGATATGATTCTTGAAAAAATGGGTTACAATTTCCAAGGAAATCTTGCTGATGTTGAAACAGACACAGACAACGAATCTTTGACCGAACTCATGAATGAAATTGGAATTAAAAGATCAGATGAAAACGAATTTGTATTGATTATCCATAACGATGAAGTTAATGATATGATGCATGTCGCACTCGCTTTATATGAAATATGTGATCTTAATAGTGAAGAAGCTATGAGAATTATGATGGAAGCTCACGATAAAGGTAAGGCTGTTGCTAAGTCAGGTTCTTTTGAAGTTATAAATGGTATGAAAGTAGCATTGAACACAAGGGGTATCGAAGCAACTGTTGAAAACTAAGTTAAAATAAAATAAACTTTTATATCAAAAGGGATATACTATGTATATTCCTTTTTTTATTTAATAACCTTTTAAAACGAAAACATGGTAGAATCAAGATCAACAGATAAGTTATTAGCATTATCTTACATAATGGACGAGATGATAGATAAATTACCACCTGATAAAATATCGAATATAAAAACATTTAAAATTAAATGGAAAACACTTGATGAAAATGGTTACAATGTAGATCACCCTTTACCAGAATTAATAGTGGAATTTCACCCATAAGTCATTTTGTCAGTATATGACAGTTTGGTACGATAATTGAAATAAAACATTGTATGTCGTTTGATATATAATAAGTAAGAACTAAAAATAAAATATAAAATATAATATATGAATTATTCAAATAATTTTAGAAAAGTATTAACCGTAGCAAAAGAAAGAACTACCACAGGACTTATAGAACCTAATCATTTATTGGTAGGTGTTATTCTTAATGAAGAATCAACAGGGTATCAAATGTTGGAAATTCTTATTGATATGGATGACGCTAAAGAAAAAGTGGATGAATTATATGATTCTACGATTCCCGTAGATACTGCTGACAATCAAGATGAATTAGCTAAGTTAACAGCACAATCAGAACAAATAATGATGCAAGCTCAATTAGAAGCTAAACAAAATGAAAGTGATGTTGTAAGGACAGAACATTTAATAATGTCAATGGTTAGAGCTGATATGTTAGAATCAGTAACTTATGCTGACGCAGAAGAAGTATTAAATCATATACTTAATGATAGTGACGATAAAGATAAATTAAATAAACCTAAAAAAACAAAAATGGGAGAAACAAAATCACAAAAGAAAAAATCAGATACTCCACTATTGGATGAATTTTCAACCGATTTAACTTTACTTGCATCACAAGATAAGTTAGACCCAACAGTAGGTCGTAAAGATGAACTACGTAGAATTGCACAAGTTCTTTCACGTAGGAAGAAAAACAACCCTGTATTAATTGGGAAACCAGGTGTAGGTAAAACTGCAATCGTTGAAGGTTTAGCTCAAATGATTGTGAGTAGAAAAACACCTGATGTACTTTACAATAAAAGAATCCTATCATTGGAAATGGGTTCTATTGTAGCAGGTACAAAGTATCGTGGTGAATTCGAAGAAAGAATGAAGAAAATTGTAGATGAACTTAAATTGTCAGATAACATCATTCTTTATATTGATGAAATCCACACAATCGTAGGAGCTGGTTCATCAGCAGGTTCATTGGATGCTGCTAATATCCTTAAACCCGCTTTATCAAGAGGGGAAATCAATTGCATCGGTTCAACCACATTGGATGAATACCGTAAGATTGAAAAGGATGGAGCACTTGAAAGACGTTTCCAAAAAGTTATGGTTAGTGAACCAACTTATGACGAAACACGTATTATCCTTCAAAACCTTAAACCAAGGTATGAAGATTATCATAATGTAACTTATACAGATGAAGCATTAGAATCTTGTCTTAAACTATCCGATAGATATATTACAGACAGATGTTTCCCTGACAAAGCAATTGATGCTATGGATGAATCTGGTTCATCAGTAAGAATTACAGATGAAATTCCACAAGAAATCATTGATCTTGAAAATAAACTTACAGCAGTGATGAAACTTAAAAATGATTATGTTTCAAGTCAACAGTTTGAAGAAGCTGCAGTAGAAAAGAAAAATCAAAACGCAATTGAAGAAGAAATTGAAACCTTCTACAAAACTCGTAAAGAAAATTCTCAAAGGAAGAAAGTATATCCACAAGATATTGCAGAAGTAGTATCTATTATGACGGGTGTTCCTTCTAAGAATATTTCAGAAGATGATTCTGAGAAACTTATCAGTCTTGAAAAACAACTTAAAGCAGAAGTTATCGGACAAGATGACGCTGTTGAAAAGATTACGAAAGCAATCCTCAGAAACAAAGCAGGACTTGGTGATACGAAGAAACCTATTGGATCATTCCTATTCTTAGGACCAACAGGTGTAGGTAAAACATACCTTGCTAAGAAATTAGCTGAAAACTTGTTTACAAGTGAAAGAGATATGATTCGTATTGATATGACTGAATATATGGAAAAACATTCTGTGTCACGACTTGTCGGATCACCTCCAGGATATGTAGGTCACGAAGATGGTGGACAACTTACAGAACTTGTAAGAAGGAATCCTTATTCAATTATTCTTCTTGATGAAATTGAAAAGGCTCACCAAGATGTTTCTAATATTCTTCTTCAAATCTTTGAAGATGGAATCTTAACAGATAGTCACGGTAAGACTGTAAACTTCAAGAATACAGTTATTATAATGACTTCTAACGTAGGTTCAAGGGAAGCTAAAGCAAGAGGTGGTGGAATTGGTTTCACAGATAACTCAGGACAAGTAACTGCGGGGATTCTTGAAAAACAACTTAAAAAGAGATTTTCACCTGAATTCTTGAATAGAATTGATAGCATTGTACAATTTGATCCTCTTGGAAAAGAACAAATCAAATCTATCATTGATATTGAACTTGACTCTTTTATTAAAAGACTAAAAGAAAATGGTCTTGAAATGACACTTGAAGATTCTGCTAAAGACTTCTTGTTTGAAAAAGGTTGGGATGCTGACCTTGGAGCAAGACCTTTGAAAAGAGCAATTCAAAAGTATATAGAAGATGAAATCTCTATTAAACTTATAATGAAAGAATTTGTTGATGGTGATAAAATCAAAGTTCACAAACCAGCAGATGATAGTGATGAATTAGTATTTATCAAATCTACAAACCTTTTAGAAGGTGGTACTCCTGATGGAGAAGTTTCAGAAGTAAATCCATAAAACAACAAGGGGGTTAATAGCCCCCTTTTTTTAAATTAAATATAATGAGAAATTTTTGGACACGTTATAATTTTAGACTTAAATTCGGAACAGCATTACTTGTTGTTTTGTTAGCTACAATAGGATTTATTGGTATGGTAATATTTAGTTTCCAAGAATACCCTAAATACGCATTTATTAGTTTAGGTATAATGTTTGGTATATTTTTAATAAGTTGGTCAACTTTCTTTCTTATTAAACATTTAAAATAATTTTTAATATGAACCATTATTTATTTTTAGATTTCGATGGAGTAATTAATACCCACAGGTCCTTATATAAAAGACTTGCGGGTTATTATGATATACCATATACTGATGAAGATTTTTCAGAAGATTATTGGGGTCAAACAGATGGTGTAAATCCATTGTTGATTAGAAAGATAGAAGATTTAAGTAAAACTGATGAATATAAACCCGCTAAAGTATCTTTCCATTATTATCCATTTGATAATTTATGTATAGATAATTGTAATAGAATAATAAAAGAAAACCACGCAGAAGTTGTTATTACATCAACTTGGAGATACCGAAGGTCAGTAGAAGATTTACAAGAGATACTTGATAGTATAGGTTTATATGGAACTATTATAGGTAAAACAGAAAGACTCCATACTACAAGAGCAGAAGAAATTTATAAGTGGATAAAAACCCACGAAGAAGAAAACAACACTAAAGTAGAAAGTATTTGTATTCTTGATGATGAACACGCGATTGACATAGATTATATGTTAGGTGATTATACAGTTAAAGATATATCTACTGTAAGACATGGGTTAAGACAAGTCCATATACAAGAAGCAAAAGAAGTTTTCAATAAACAATTCGATATTAACAACATTAAAATAGATTAATGAATAGATTTTTATTTTTAGATGTAGATGGTGTATTAAATACACACCGATCATTATTCAGTAAATTTGCTGAACATTATAACTTGCCTCATAGTATAGAGGACTTTTCAGAAAAATATTGGAATTCTGTTGATGGTACAAATCCTGAATTAATGGAAATGATTGATGAAATGAGAAAATCAAAAGCATATTCATTTCCTGATACTTCAATGTATAATTTCCCATTTGATGATATTTGTATTGAAAATTGTAATCAAATAATAAAAGAAAATGATTGTGGTGTTGTAGTTATTTCCACTTGGAGAATTGGTAGAACATTAGAAGAACTTCAAGAACTTTTTGGTGAAATAGGATTAAAATGTAAAGTAATAGGAAGAACTGCTAAATTAGAAACAAGAGCCGAAGAAATATATGATTGGATAAAACATTATCAAAATAAATACGACTATAAAATAGAAAGTATTTGTATTATTGATGATGACCATTCATATGATATAGATTATATGTTTTATGATTATACTGTAAAGCACATGACATCCATACGAAATGGATTATTAGAAAAACATATACCAGAATCAAAAGTAGTTTTTAGTAAACCTTTTGATATAAATCAAATCGAATTAAAATGAGAATTCAACACGGTGTAGCATTATCAATAGATGATCAAATTGATGCTCTTGAAACAGCATGGCATGAATTAAGTAGAATTATGTTAAGTAGTGGATTTAATATGTGGATGTATCCAGAATGTAATGAAATATTATCTTTCGAAGAATTTAATGATTTTTTTACCAAGATAGGAAAAGTTTGGCATAAACTCGAAGAACTTAAAAAGAAACGAGATGGTGGACATAAAGAAGATTAAAAGAGAACGTATAATTTCTCAATTAATATCTGAAATAGAAAAACAAAAAGGTTTAAAAATTACAGCTATTAAAGAACAACGTTACGAAATGGCTGCTACATATCGTGATAGATAAAAAACTATCATGGAAGAATTAAGAGATTTTAAAAAATTAATCATTAAATTCCATAAGACCTAAATGTTGTAATGTTAGGTTTAATTCACCATCGGGATAAAACTCTTTCAGACTTTTTATAGATTGACTAATATTATTACCATCCACCATTCTATTAATTAAACCTACTGTTTGGTAAACATATTTATTACCTTGAAGTTGACCATCAAAATGACCACCACCATAGAGTGCACCAGAAGAAGAACCTCTTCCCACTGAACCTAATTTTACATAACCTGAATCTTCATCAATGAAAATTTTATTACCATTAATAAATGCTACTCCATTTTCATCAATAGTTATAGTAACACCTTTTTCTTTAATAGATGTTTTACCTACATATTCTTTTTTCAATCTTTTAATAATTAAAAACATTTTATCTCTTTGTGATTCCGTATATTCTTGATAACCTTTAGATTTTCTAGCATCACGATTAAGTGATTTTTCTATCATATTAAGATATTTCATTCTTTCACTAATTTTTAATTGTTTTAAATTATCTTCCAATGATGATATATTATCAATTAAATCAGAACTAGAATTCATTCTAATCTTTTGGTCATTAGGGATTCTACCACCAATACCTCTTTTTACATATTTATCACCACTTGGTACTATGGGAGTATTTATTTCATTTATTTTATAAAAATCATTAAATCTTTTAATCATAATTAGATCTTCTTTTTTTGTATATATTAAAAATTTATATTATCTTTGTATTTATGAAAACAATAGAACAGATAAAAACAGATTTACTAGATTATATAACATATGATGGTATATTAAGAAAATTAATGTCTAAGAATGAAATTAAAGCAGCTAATCAACTCGCAAAAGAAGGTTTGATTATCAAAGGAATTTCTGATGATAAACAGAAATCAATTATTTTTATAAAATAAATGAAATAAATATTTACCATATGACAAATATTAAAGATAAAATACAAAGAATTAAACTTGCCCGTATGGGTGAGGAACATCGGTTTGTTGCTGATGTGTTCTCTAAATTAGTGCCACATAAAACTAAAGATGAACCTAATAAAATATATTTTCTTATAGATGACGTTGCAGTATTATCCTATGATAAAGAATCTAATTATTTGTGGTGTCATTATGAAATTATTTGGTATCCGTTTATGAGAATAGTAGAAATGAATTTAAAGGATGAAGAATCTTCTTCTAATTTTAATATAATGAGACACATGAGAGAAATTCTTCGTCATTTTGCGTTAGGTCATTTTAATATTTCGGGTGCAACAATTTCCTTAGCTCATAGTTTTATTACAGGTAGATGGGAAGGACTTAAATTTAAACGAGTATATAGTTGGTAATTCCAATTATTTGCCGTATATTTGTATAAATAATTAAAAAATAAAAATATGAACAACCTATTCGAATTAGAAAATAAGTATTTACAAGGACAAATAATGTATTATAAAGGAACTCCAATCATGTCTGATTCGGAGTTTGATGCGTTAGAAGCTCATCTAAAGTCATTGGGGTCAAAAGTGGTGAATCAAGTTGGATATAAAAACAAAGACTATGACTTTACACACCCAACTCCAATGTTATCATTGTCTAAACTACAAACAGAATCTAACGAAGATGGTTCTGTTAATTATATAACAGAAGATTTCTTAAAATGGTTTAAGAAGAAAGAAAATATTGTTGGTATTATTACTGAACTCGAAAGCGTTCCTAAATATGATGGAAACGCAGTTAATGCAATTTACGTTGGGGGAAAACTTACTAATATTGTTACAAGGGGTGATAAGACAAACGGTAAGAATGTTACTGATAGACTTACTCAACAATTCCCAAATACATTAAATCTCAGTGGTGTTCAACTTTCAGATACGGATGTTGTTGAAATTCGTTGTGAAGTTGTTATTGATGTTAGGTTCTTCAATGATAAATATGGTCAAGGTACAGAAACTAATTCATCCAATCCACGTAACTATGTTGCGGGTGTTCTTGGTTCTGATACCAAAGACGAAACAAAATGTAATGAACTTATTGTAATGCCACTTCATCTTGTTCTCAATGGAAATCATATTAAACTAAACAATCTTAACAATCATCAATCACTTATAGAGAACGTTTATATTAAAAATTTCCCTTATGGTGATTATGAAAGTATAATTGATTGGTATATTGAAGTAAGGAAAAAATTCCATGTACAACTTGATGGTGTAGTTATTTCACTACCTGTTGAATATCGTTCATTCCTTGGGGAAAACGAACACGACCCTGAGTGGGCTATTGCTATCAAATTTATTCCCGAAGAAGCCACTACTACTGTCGCTGACATAGAATGGTTCATTGGTAAAACAGGTGAATTTACACCCGTTATTCAACTTGACCCTGTTCAATTAGCAGGAACAACTGTACGTAGAGCATCGGGTTATAATTTTGGATATATTATTAAAAATAATATTGGTGTAGGTGCTATTGTATCAGTTGCCAAAAGTGGTGATATTATACCAGAGATACAAAGTGTTATTATTACTGCTGAGAAACCATTTGACATACCAACAGAATGTCCTCATTGTAATTCAGAATTGACATTTGATGGAATACATCTTATGTGTAACAACATAAAATGTAAAGGTAGAATCGCTAAACAACTTTCCTCAAACGCTAAATTTATTTCCCTTAAAGGAATTGGACCAAGAACAATTGAACCATTTGCAACTGACTTTGAAGATTTAGTTGATCTTATTGTATGGGCAAGAACCCAAGGAACTTCTTCTGATATTGAAAAATATGGGATTACTAACAACTCTCGTTCACATGAACTTTTTGTAACAGCTTTCAACAATATCAAAACACTAACATATGGTGAAGTAATTGTTCTATTGTCTTATAACAATGTTGGTCTTAAATTAGCTGATCTTATTTCCAAGATGTATATTACAGGTGATGCTGACTTCTCAGGACATGACAGAAGTATTGTTGAAATGTTTAAAGACGATGATGTTAGAACAAGAGTACAATCTAAAATTGATAGTCTTGTTAGTGTAGGAATTGATGTTGAAGTTCCTGTTGAAAAAGAAATTACTTCTGATACACTATTTGTTTGTATGACAGGTTCACCAAAACCTTTCGGTTTTGCAACTAAGAAAGTATTTACTGACCTTATCGGTGATAGACTGAATGAAGTTTCAATCACTTCTAAGGACTGTCAGTACCTTATTACTGATGACTTGAACTCCAAGTCAAGTAAGATGAAAAACGCTGAAAAAAAGGGTATAAACATCGTTACATACGGTGACTTCGTTAACCAATTCGGAAACTAAAATGACACCATCTTGGACAATATTAGGATTCATCCCTTTGTTAATTACTTTTAATCTTATATTCTTTACTATCATTGAAAAGAAAACCAAGTATAAAAGTAATACACAAGGGGATTCAACGGTCACTTGGGCGTTATGGGTAATATTATTATTTGGACCTATCATGTTCTTGTTTATGAAATCTATCAAAAGACAAAGGATGCACACATATCTTAAAAATAGAATACGGTATCTTAAATGGTGTGATCATGGGTTTGTTGGAACTGGTTATAAAGGTAATGATAATATGTGTACTCATAGAATAAATGAAATGGAAAGGATATTAAAAATATCAATGTTATACCGACAATCAAAAAGA
>Ga0307928_10004114_pt1 | contig 11062 bp, 12 predicted proteins | sample AceLakmetagen232_FD_201815 | JGI IMG/M metagenome (GOLD analysis project Ga0307928, IMG submission 201815) | Saline water microbial communities from Ace Lake, Antarctica - #232 | ecosystem: Environmental > Aquatic > Non-marine Saline and Alkaline > Saline | place: Antarctica: Ace Lake...
TATAAAGCACAGACTGCAAGAAAGGGAGTGGAGGGAAGAGGGATAGGAACTACCCGTGAATCTAATGCAAGCAAGGCTCAACTACATAATGCAAATAGACTCTCTGACGCTATACTGTCTGCCTCAAGGGAGGATTACACAAAGAAAGAAAGATTAAGTGATTTGGGTCTTGTGGAAATACCTGACCCTGATAAAGGAATAGGAAAGGAATTCACCAAATTCATACATCACGATTTAGGGTGGTATGCTGTTGCTACAAGTGAGATTAGGGGTAGAGGAGCAGAAAGACTTCCAAGTGTTGATCCTGAAATAGTTGACTTACGAGCTGGTGCAGGTGGAGGTTCTCTTAATATTCCTAATCCGACAGGAGGAGGGCAAGCCACAAAAATAAATCCCTATCAACAAATTGCTGATAAGATAAAAAAAGAACTTTCTGATAATATTAAAATAAATAATCCAAATCTTATGAGGTAAAAAATGGGTTACACTTTTGTCACATCAGCCGATGTTGACCCTATGACAGAGGCGTTAGTTAATAGCGGAGTCCCTGTTGACAATAAACTTCCTGCTCTTGTTAATAAGAGTTTGGATAATTTAGAAACTCTCCGCTTTAATAAAAAGCCGGAGACTTACAAAAAAATATATGCTGCTGCATCTGAAGCTGACCCTGTTACTAAATTCTTTATGGGTGTGTATGGTAGTAATCTTGTTAAAACTTTTACTGCTGGTGCTCAGACTATGGCTCCTAACTCTTGGTATGGGCAAGCATCAAAAGCTATAGAGGATGTCATGGCTTCGGGTAAGGCTGTCCCTGATACGGCCGTAGGTAAATTCTTTGGACGTTCCTTACTCCCCCTAATGGCTGACTCTCCTATCTTCTCTGCTTTGGGGTCTCTTGGGTTGGGGTCCATTGGTACGCTTATGATGTACAATGCTGAGGGGCAAGCTGCGGATATAGTAGCAGGGAGGAAGAAGGAGTTTGATTTTAAGTCCTTAGCTAAGGCAGGTTTGTTTGGTGCGGTGTTTCATGGCACAGGTAAATTGATAGGAAGAATTCCATATCTTAATCAATTAGGTAAGACTAATCCTCTTATGAAGAAGGGAGCACGAGTCACCAAGTTTTGGGAGAAAGTCAAGGAGAAGTATCCAGATTTCTCAAAGATTTCCCCTGAGGTAAATAAAAAATTAAAGCGTCAACTTCTCCGCATGAAAAAATTAGACACCCAAGAGTATGCAAGAATGTCACAGCTTACTCCTTCAGGAGGGGTAGCTGAACGGGTAGGTAAAAGATTATTGTCTTCAGGTGTCAGTGCCTTACCTGCCTCCTTCGTGTCTCCTGCTGTAGAATTGTTTGATCCTACCACCAATCAGAAGTGGGATATAAAAGACTTTGCTAACACTTGGGCTTTGTTTGCATCTATGGATGTGATGGGGTTGATTAAGGCAGGAGAGTGGGGTGCTATGGAATCTCGATTGAAACAACAGGGGGTAGACCCTAAGCAAGCTACCGTTCTAACTAACTTGGCTCAGACAAATCCAACAGCTTCTATTCATCAAGTCTTTGGCAGCTTGATGCATAACAAGGCAAGCGTGAAGAACGCTGCCAATGTTTGGAAGATGTGGCAAGTTGAGCAGGGATTACGAGGAGAGTTTGGTTTGGTTAGTAAAATGCCCAAGGACATACGAAATATTTTAAGGACTGCGGAAGAAGAGCAGGTAAGATTGACTGATACGTATGGTGCTGCCGTTCCTTCTCCTGCTAATAGGTTAGCTACTGCCCTTGAAATATATGCTAAGTCCAAGAAGGGATTACATCCTAAGGGTAAGGCCAAAATGATAAACCAAGCAAAGCTACTCCGAGGATTTGAAGGAAATCTATACGGGATAGATAAGGAGGGGTTGCGTGAGGCGTTAGGTATGGCTACTCAAAAGAAGAGTGCTGAGAGTGCGAGGATAAAATTATTTACTAAATTAAAGGCTATGACTCCTGAGAGATTAAAGGTAGAGGCAAAGAAAAGGAAAGTTACAAGTAAGAATAAAACATCCAATCAATTAACCAAAGATATTCTTATGACTGTAAAAGGAACTCCATCAAGAAAGAGTAAGATAGTGGATATGCTATCAAGGCAGATAAGGAGGATAGAAAAGAATCCTGTATCAGTGAAGCCTTTACCTGAGGGAACTCAGATTAAACCTATGACTTGGTTCGAGAGGTTCTCTGACCCTGTTAGATTCTTTACTGCCTTAGGCGCAAAGGATGTGGTAGAGCCTGGTACAATAGCAGCAGAGAACTTAATGTTGGAACGCTCTCACATCAAGGCTTGGACTGCAACAGCCAGAGCAGAGCTTATTAAGCTGACCCACACAAGCCAGACAGAAATGCGACTGGCTCGGTTAAGGAATAAACCTACGAAAGCAGAGCGAGCCTTAGCTGTTTTCCTTCATAATAGAAAACCTGACTATAAAAAAGTCCCTGAGAATTTAAGAAAACTTTACAAGGATATGAGATTTCTCTCAGACACTATGAGAGAGAGGGCTAATGTTGTTTATAAATTTTTAGACATGAGAGATAAGAATGGAAAGCTAATCCAAATTGAATATCTCCCTGGCTACTTAACAAGGTTGATTACTGCACAGGCAAAGGCAGCAAAGGGAGAGCACCTCTTTAGTCCTGAGATGGAATATCATATACGAAGAATGTCACCTAAGGATGTTAGTAATTTTACCAGACTACATCGTACCCTTGAGACTCCAGAGTTTGAGGGATTACTAATGGACCCGTTCAAGTGTATGGACGCAATGACCTCTGTGGATTTGAAGACCATATACCTACACATCCCAAGTGTTCTCTTTAAGGAACAAATGGATAACCTTATGAAGAGAGGCGCTATTCCTGAGAATACCAGGAACGCATTAGAGAATTGGATGAATATAACCATCAAGGGATTTCCTTCTCCTTCTGATAAGATGACTGATGCTACCTTAGCTCAGTTGAAAGTTCCTCAATTTATGAATGCTACCTTAAAACCCTTCGGTCGGACATGGGGAGATCGTTCTATCAAAAATACATCTGATGGGTTAGGTAGGATGGTACATGATTCCACCATCATGGGAAGAGTGAAACTTCCTATTAGGAATCTTACTCAAAAACTTCTTGGGTTAGGGTTATATGATTCGTACTCATTCCTAAAGGCATCGGGCATCGCACCCAAGGAATGTATGAAGATTATTATGAACAGTCATTTCTATAACCTCTCTCGGAAAGCATTCTTGGAGGCACTACCAGCTTCAGAGGTTGCAAAAATAGAGAAGGCAGGATTCTATATGTACGGCAAGTCTCATGTGAGTAATGTAAACCATACCATGAAGACTGCTTGGTTTGCTGCGGAGAGGTGGTCGAAGTCTGTCAATCCAAACATCTCAAAATTCTGGAGAAATAAAGAGAACGTCAAAAAAGAAATGGATTGGGGTGCGGACAGTTGTCATTATTCTTATTTCAAAACTCGTGTGCCTACCCTGTACAGGTCAAAGACTGCATCTCTATTTTTCAAACTTCAATCATGGCCTATGAATTATGCGTTCAAATATCACCGTGAACTATTCCATAGGTTGATCACAGGTAGACCAGGGTGGGCAGGTAGTGGTCCTTCTGTCCTTCCTACCTCTGCGAGGCTTGGAATGCTCAGACACATTGTATCATCTGTAATTTTTATTGAAGGATTAAAGAAAGGGTTAGGATTAGATTACAGCAGGATAGCAGGGTTGGGGGTTATACCCTCTCAACTTTCACCTGTAGGACAGTTGCTCACAGGCATGGGGCAATGGGCAAATGGTGATGATTGGGAGAGAGAGAATGCAGAGAGGACAATGGTAAACGCCCTTAAAGCATTCATCCCTGGTCATGGTGCTGTGAAGGATGTAGTGAAAGCGTTGAATGGAGAGGGGGACATCTCATCTCTTCTGTTTTATAAGACACCTTAATCTCCTCCTCCTCTTTCGAGGGGGTGAGATTATTTGTTACGACTGTATAATCAACACTTCTGTAACACCAAACGTAAATCCACAAAGAGCACCCAAGCATGATCGAATAAATATGCTATCAATTAAACATTTGAATAAAAGATAGGAACCAATTAAAAGAGCGAAACTAAAAAATAGCCATACTAATTTCCACACTAATCTTCTCTTTCTCTGGGTTATTAGAAATTCCGTAAGGTTCATATATCAATCCTTTCTGTTTTACATTTCTTCATCACCTTGGTTGAGGTTCTATTCTCAATGAACCACTTACCCATCATGATTGCATCAGCATAATTATTCTCAATGCTTTTAGGATTAGCCTTCACCCCAAAATATTCTTCACACCTATGACAGGTTATCTCTTTGGTCAACTGACCATTCCACTCATTGAACTTAACATTATATACAGGGTAAATTTTCTTGCCTGTGTCAGCCAGAACCTTAGCACAATAATATTCCCAACATACAGAGATTCTACCACACAGGTATGCAAGCTCTATCGTACCACCTGACCGTGAAGCAGCCATCCCCTTTGTCCCTGCTTGGAAGTAGGGAAACTCTTGAACGAGAATACCAGGCTTGACCGACCTGATGATGTTACTTATCTTACTACTCATCTCAAGACAACGGGTCTCCCAATCCTTGCTCGTTGCCTTGAATATTCCGAAATTCCTCAACTGTGCTGTTGGAGGTTCAATCGGACCAGTCTCATAGACTGCATACCCCGTATATTTTGTTGCCACATCAAGAACCATTAACAAATTTGTGTCTACATTCATACTACTCCTTTATTTAAGATACACATATATACTCATTTACCCCTACTCGCCTCACCTTGACCCCCTCACGCCACGATTTGGGGGTACTCAGCACTCAGCCCAATTAGCCACTAACCCCTTAGTTTCCGAAACTATAGGCAATTCAAATATATCCAGCTTCTTGAGACAATCTCCATAAGCCTTCACTCTTCTTCTTGCCTGATGGTCTCGCTTGACTGCGAGGTTCTGCTCATCGTGAACCACATTGAATCTATAATCCTCTGTTCCTTCCATCAACTTATCTGTCTCCAACATCCACCACTTGAACACATTACCTGCACATCCTTGACAATAATAATTCACACCCTTGTATGCAAGGTCAGGAGGCAAGTAATAAACTGCACCAAAGTCATCGTAAATGCAACCCTCCTTTCTTATGACATTAGCTACGAATTTCTGGAGAGCAGAGAATACAGGAAACTTCTTACGAATCTCACTATAGAATCCCTCACATTGACTATAGGTATAAGGCAAGTTATGTTTCTCAACCATAGTCTCATAAAAAGTTTTTACACTTATCCCATATTGAATACCAAGACACCCCTGCTTGTAAGGATGGTATAGAGAATCAGATTTCTTTATTGCCTTTCCTGTACACACCCCTCCTACATGCTGATAGATATTAAACTTATCATTTTTCCTATACTGTTCAGCAAACCAATCCTCTTCTAAGAACACACTCATAGCATGAGCACCTATCCTTGCTTCAACTGAAGCAAGATCATGTTTCAAAAACCAAAATCCATCTGGAACTATAAAGCCTGTACGGATAGCAGGACCTCCAGGTATATTCTGAACCTGACCCTTAGCAATGACCCCATTGTCTCCATACATGTTCCATGATTTGTATCTCCGTGTGATAGCCGCGGATTGAGCAAGGTTAGGATGGAACATACCATCATCATCTACTACCGACAGAATATTCTTCGCATACGTATTAACAAGTTTCGTATCATGCCTAATCCTTTGGACTGCTCGGACTGCGGGGGATATAGCGTGATCCCTAAGGACTGTATCATCTGCTTGGCACAAACCTGTTGGAGTTGTGCGAATCTCTCCTCTAACTTTGAGATGTTCTCGTAGTGCTTTGCCAGTTGGTTTCCTACCATCGGTAATGCAAAGTAGGGCGGTAGCATTTCTTGTATTTCGTTTAATTCTCCTATTACCAAGTCGTACCACTCTTTCGAGGTAAGGTACGTCGATTCTGATTCCGTTGGATTCCATTCGCACATTGCTTCTGATAAGCTCTGCGTCTTGTTGATAGGCATAATTCTCCTTTACTTTAGGGTAGAGCCAACACGCCAATTTAGCGGTCATTTCTACATCGTGCATACAATAATCGTGAACTAATCTATCTGGACATTTCGTCATGTCAAAGTCAATTTCATCTTCTCCATTCATATTATGATGGTGAATCCATTCTCTCAATTTTGTAAGGGGTTTATATAAATCCCCGAACATATACCATGAAAGAGACTTCAAATCATAAGCAGGTAGGTCATTCCTAAAATGCTTAGCCATTAAGTATGTATCATGGATTTCTCCCTTGACAGGAATTCCTAATCTCTTCTCCATAAGATGAAGGTCGAAGGAAGCATTGTGAAATACCTTTGGTTCAGGACCCCTCATAAATGAAGCTAAGGATTGAGCATGAACCCCTGCGTGTTTTGTTCTATTAGAGTTTATCCTAAAATCTCCAACCTTTCTATTCATAGAACCATCCATTGTGAACTCCCAAACACACATTCGATCAATCTCACAGGCATACTTGTTTGGAGTTGATGTTTCAAAATCTATCGAGTACCATATATTTGTATCTTTCATTATATTCCTTTCACCCAAAGTACACCATTTTCATGCTTGAATGTAGCCTGAGGATAATCCTTTAAGATAGGAGTCTTTAACCATTTATAATTCTTCATTACAAAAAAGTGAGGGAATCCTCCTGTAGATATTCCCAAGCCTTTATCATTATCTATTATGGACACATCTACCACCCCAGAAAAAGTAGAATAGCTAAAGCAGCGTAATAGCTTATTAGCTCTAAGACTCAACTCAGCTTCTGATTTCATAATTAAATACTCCTGTTTCCCATCCTTTAGGTTTAATCTTCATGCCAGCAACCTTCGCTGCCCTTGCTATTGCTTGTGCTAACCTGACCTCTACCCCTGGTCTCCGAAGAACGTATGCAGGATGGAAAGCAGCATAAGCATTACTGTCAACCCAAGCAGGAACTATCATCCCCTCCCACTTAGTTATACCATTAAGTCCCGTCACTAAACTCAAGGCTGTACCTCCCATCAAGACAACAGCTCTCGGATTCACATCCTTAACCTCTTGGTCGAGATAAGAACTACATTGCGTAAAACATTCCACTAATTCCTTTCTCTTTGGTAGTTTATTTTTCTTGGGATGACACTTCAAAACATTCGTCACATATATATCGTCTCTATCAATCCCTAACTTATTTAATATGTGGTCTAATAATTGACCTGCTTGTCCCACGAATGGGATGCCGTATAAATCTTCTTCCATACCAGGTGACTCACCAATCAACATCAAGTCAGCATGTGGATTCCCACTACCCCACACACAGTGATGTCGTAACGCACCTTTATGAAGAAGACACCTCTTGCAATTTTTATCCTGTTTCATTTTACCTCCTTAATTATTTGTCCACAACAAGGACACCGTTTTACTTTCTTGGTTCTCTTTACTTTAGGAAGTTCAAAGTTTAGAACATGGTCAACAAAAGATTCTACAACAGCATGGTCCTTTATATACCAATCAGATAAATCTTTTCCTTTATGGGAGAGGGGCATACATTCTTCAACCCAATCAGCTACTTTACTTATCTTTTCATATTGCTTCTCGGCTCCTGCTCTTCCTGCCTCATCATTGTCATAAAGGATAAAGACTATCTTATCTTCAAACAGCCAAGAGAACTCATCATTGTACGCACCCTCTCCTCCTGTCCAAGTGGCAGTAGGCAATCCCATCTGCCTTCCTATAAGCATGTCCCATTCCCCTCCAACCAACACTATTCTTTTCTCATTGATGATTTTATTCTCAGGGTACAATCTAACTTTACCATACCCCTTTGTACTAAGAGCTTTCGCTACATCTCTCTGCTTTTTTGTCCACCCCATCTTCCTGATATTTACACACCGATTGAATTGGTCATAGATTGGAATGGTTATCCTCTTAGTCCTCAAGTCATAACCCAATTCATAATGAGTAATACTACTAAGAGTAAATCCTCTTCTATAAATATAAGATTTAACTTTTTTGGTTGAACGAAGATGATCCTGATATGCACTAACTCTTGAGTAAGGAATAGTGCTAACCACCATGTTGTATAGAATATCCCTTGCTTTAGGGTAGGGTATACCTTCAATCTTTGAGAATAAATCTATGATGTTAGATGCACTCCAACCACACTGACCACTATGGCATTTGGCTTTTCCTTCTGGTGAAATATGAAGTGATGCTTTGGTGTCATCGTGAAAGGGACAGACAACCATTCCATCAGGTTGCCAATCAGGGAAGTAAGTACGAATGAGTTTCTCCATGTCCAACCGAGCCTCAAGGAATGAGACCATCTTGTCTTTAATTTTCATTTACCGTCTCCCGTTTGTTAATATAAATTAACGAATCGAAACAGGCGCAATGGAATGTTTGATATATTGTAATACTTTAACGTAAAATATAAGTATTATATAAATCCACCACGCCTGTCCGACCTTATGTTATTTCTTTTTCCGTCTTACTGCTTTCTTTACCACCTTCTTCTTGGCTACTTTCTTGGCTGGCTTTTTCTTTATGCCATAGTCCAAGTCATCATCTGTTGAATGCTCCGTGTTGCTTTCTTTCTTGTTCAATCCAGCAACGTCTTCACCCAATCCTCGGTTAAGAAAGACATTCATTCTTGTTGCATCTTTCTTACTTGCCTTGACTGTGACTTCAACCATCTCACCTTCACACTGAGCAATGAGGTCTTCAGCTTTAAGTAAGAAACCATCATAGTCTATTACAAAGCCCTTACTCTCATCCTTTCCTGGAATAACATTACCAAGAATTCTCTGGATGTTAGAGGCACACTGTTGTATGCCATCTACTTCCTCAAGAGTGGGAGGGAATGGAGAAAGTTTCTGACCTTTCTGATCTCCCAATTCCACCGTCAATGTAATGCTATGTCTCTCCTGTTCAACTCCACTGAAGGTTAAACTTCTAAGACTCGAATCCGTAACCCGACATGTGTATACTCCTGGGGTTACAGCATTGAATCCACCTCCCTTCTCTATTATTCCTTTCTGTCCTCTGAACTTTCTTCTTGCTTCTAATAATTTCTGATTCATAATTCATCTCCTATTTATTTTTTTAATCCACTACCACGAGGTGGTACTTTATCTGTTCCGTATATTTTCTTATGTCTTGTCTGTCTTTCTTTTTCTGTTCTCGGTTTTCCTTTTCTTCTTACTCCTGCTGCCATTACTAATCACCTCCTTTTTTAGTCTTGTTACGTTCATCTATCATAGCATCTGCTGCATGGTAACAGACAGAAGCTATATTTTCCCACACCATGTCCCAATCCGCCAGACCTCCTGCCAATGCTTGTCCTGCAAAGTAATCTCGCAAGGACATTCCTCCATGAGTAGCACCCTTAGGATATACAACACCAGGGAAGGCCTCTTTTCTTATGTCTTGTTCTGGCATTATTTACTCTCCAAATATCCAAAGCATTCTAAGATAGCTTCGGCTGCTTCTTCAGGACTATCACCAAGGTCTAACTCAGGAGGAAACAAACCCCACTGGTCTCCTGCTTCAATTCCTGATTGACTCTCGGCAATCAACACATGCTTGTCTACTTCTTCCTTAGGGACAACATCAAAGTGTAGAATCTGATTCACAAATCCTGCAAGATATTGTCTGCTCTTCCCTGATATGTTGAATGTAGCCTGTTGAATCGTGCCTCCTCTTACCCTCTTCTCCATCATGTAAACGTGCATAAGAAGAATGATTCCTTTGTTCGCACCATCAAGAATGCCAAGCAGTTCTCTGACCATATCATATATGATAGACCAAGAGACTCCGTGATCTTCAGCCCCATAGGGTGAAGTGATACCCAAGTCCACACACACACTGTCCATGATAGTCTGGAACATAGCGTCTGCGGTGTCTATGACAATAGGATTATAATCTGTCTCTCCTACCCACTTGAACCACTTCCGTATCTCCTTATTGTCTTCAAGAAGATGACGAACTGACCCTACACCCTTACACTCTGTGCATTTCTTCTTGCCTATCTTACCCTTACCTCCACACTTGGGACACTTCTTTGATGTCCCCTCCAACTGGACTCCACCTGAGCCACCTTCAAACAACATGAAGAAAGGATTGATGTCAAGCCCATACTTCTTTGACACTGTTGCAAGAGCAGCAGCAGTTGAAGTCTTGCCCACCTTAGGAGCACCTTTCCATATCTGTTTTGCAACCTTGAAGTCCATGTCTTTTGACAACTCCTTAATGGGTTGTCCATCAGGACCAATAATTTCACTCATAATTATTTTACCTCCTGTTTATTTAGAATTCTAAAGGTCCAACTCTCAGAGAAGGAACAACTCACCCCCCCCTTGTGCATATTATACTCCTTAGCTATGAGAGTTTTTCCATCAGTGACTACTCCCTCATTTGTGTCATCACTTCCAATTATCCATCTCCAGTCTTTCTTTTTCAAAGTAGGCATTAACTTTTTCAATTCTTCTTCTAGAGGAGAAAGTGTGTGTATATTACTCACTCTTCACCTCCTTCTTATCTTCCAACTCAGGATGACGAACCAGTTTCTTCTTATACAATCCAGCACACTCACCAGCGTCCCATCCTTGTTTACTTCCTGCCATCCAAGCCTTACACGCAGGAGCAAAGGAGCATGGTTGACCATACCTCATCTCACATGAAGAGAAACGCATCGGAGGAATCTTACCTGTAGCCTGTAAATCTTTCCAAGCCAGGACGTAACCAGCTACCATCTCCCTCAAGTTCTCTATCGCCTTCGCCTCTACCAATCGAGGTGGAGTACGGAAGAACATATCCTCTGGTTTTTCAATGTACTGCTGTTGAACTCGTGCTTCGTATTGAAGCAAGGCTTCGGGATGTGCTACCATCTCACCCTTCTTCGGCTTCATACCCTTGCGTCTCAATGAGGATTTCTTAATCACATTCCA
>Ga0307928_10004119_pt1 | contig 11056 bp, 17 predicted proteins | sample AceLakmetagen232_FD_201815 | JGI IMG/M metagenome (GOLD analysis project Ga0307928, IMG submission 201815) | Saline water microbial communities from Ace Lake, Antarctica - #232 | ecosystem: Environmental > Aquatic > Non-marine Saline and Alkaline > Saline | place: Antarctica: Ace Lake...
TATCTTCAATATATAAAGTCTTTCAAGTATATAAATGTTTCGGTTTTTGACCACTTTGAAGAAATATAGAAAACCACTACTTTTTATCAAAAATATGCTGTTACTACTTTTAAATGACAAAAAAGCTATTTTTGAGATATTTTGAAAAATGTATGTTTTTCAAAAAGGTAACATAAAATAAATCAATTTCTCCTCGGTTAAATCTTTCAATGGTGGGTATTTTAATACCCCTATCTGGAATATATATATAGTGACCAACCGAAACATTTATATACTCAAAATACTTCTTTTAGATATGAATAACAAGATTAAACAGAATAAATTAGAAGGACAAATCATCTTTCATATAAGTATCACTGATATGGATTTGATAAGAAAAGCTGCCCAAAATGAAAGACTTGGGGTTGGCCCATATATTAGATCACATCTGATTAAAGAGATAGAAGCTAACAATTTAAACAAAGCAATGGAGGAATCAAAACTTACTGGTTAAGTAAGTAATTTTTAAAATGGGTGAGAGAGTTGGTTCTAATGTTCAAATAATTTTAAGCAATAATTTTTCTTATACTGGTACAATTTTAGAAGAAGATAATTTCTTTATTGTAATTAGAGATAAGTTTGGAGAAAAGGTTTCTATTGGAAAGAAAGACATCCAAGTAATTAAAGAGGGGCAAAATCATGCTTAATTTTAATAATAATTCTCATTCAGCAAATCCACAGGTTTTAGGGGCTAATTCTCGTGTAGATATTTTTACCATACCTAATCCTTTGGATTTGCTGTTAAGTGCCTCAGGTCTACCCATATCACTTGGTTTACGGCAGTTAGAACGTCCTGTGGTTAAAGAAAAGGTTAATTGTGGTACAATTACCCCTAAATCACAAAAACCTCTCAAAATCGCCTATAAACTCGGAATTATACAGGAATGGCTTACTCCATTGGATTATAGAGAAAATCTAACAGAAGACCAGGTAGAAGGAAGAAAAGAAAGAATTGAAGAAGGATTAAGATTACTTGAGGTTTTAATTAAAGATTTGGAGGGGGTAGAAGAATAATGGAAACTGAATACAATCCTGAAGCAGAAGTAATAAAACTTAAAGGTAAATATAAACTAAAGTTTGATGATAAAAACTATGAGATAATAAGAGAAGCAGATACTTTCAATTTATTATATTCTAAATTACAAGACTTCATCAAAGAGAATATCTCTGGAACTCATATCTTAGATATTAATGGTGCTGTGTTTAATGTTCATAGACCCCTTGATACTTTAGAGGTTGAGGAAGTAGACAACACAGAAGAAGCACAATTCGAAGAATTAGTAACAGGAAAAAAGGAAAAGAAAAACTATACAAGTTGTATCGTCGATGAGGAAAACAAAATTATGGTAGAACAAGTTTGGGATGAGAAGCAAAACAGTAGATTCTGTATATATTCTGCAAGTGATGATAAAATAGAATATGCTCTAACTTATGAACACAATGGAATTATTTATCATCCAAATGAAGGAGAAGAATTAATAAAGAGAGCAGTAATCCTGCCAAGTAAAGCTGAAGAATATGGAAGTGATGAGAAGCTAGATGAACAAATTAAAACCTTCGTTAATAAATGGGTTGATGTTCCAGAAAAAATATCTAAATTTGGTTTATGGCAGACTAAAAGAAGTTGGGTATATGATAAATTTCATACTATAAACTACGCTAGGGTCCAGGGAGATACAGGGGTTGGTAAATCAAGATACCTTGATACTTTTGGTTATATACACTATAAACCAATATTTACAACAGGAGCAACAACACCAGCACCATTATTTAGAATTATAGATAAATGGAGAGGTACTCTTGTAATGGATGAGGCTGATTTAAGAAGGTCGGATGAATCAGATGATATAATAAAAATACTAAACAATGGTTTTGAAAAGGGAAAACATATTATGAGATGTGACCAAAACGATGCTAATAAATTAGATTTCTTTGATCCTTTCTGTCCTAAAATATTAGCAACAAGGAAATCTTTCTCTGATAAGGCCACAGAAAGTAGATGTATTACACATGTAGCAGAAGTTACAAGTAGAAATGATATACCTCTTAATCTTAATAAAGATTTCTTCTCTGAATCTGAAGAAGTAAGAAACAAATTATTAATGTGGAGATTTAAGAACTACTTTAAAATAGATATGAGTGCAGAATTTGATTTAGGTGATATTGAACCAAGAGTTAAGCAAATTGTCAGTAGTTTCATATATCTTTTTAGTAATGATGAGAAAGCAATGGATAGTTTCAAAGAATATATCACAGAATATCAATCTGAGTTAATTGAAGAAAGAAAGTCTAGCTTCGAAGGTTCAATAGTAATAGCAATACATGATTTACTTGAAAGAGGAGTTAGAGATATTACAGCAAGCAAAATAATCACAGAAGGAGAATTTACAGGAAAGAATGGTAAACCAATGGCACCTAGAAGTCTATCTTCAGCATTAAAAAGTCTAGCATTTAAGAAATCAGAATCAAGAAGAGTAGGCAGCAAAATAGAAAGATGTTTGCCATTAAATCAGGAACATTTAGACCGAATATTCAAAAGATATGGGTGTTACGGTGTTACGGTTGTTACGGTTGTTACGGGACCCTCTGATATTAATAATATGACTAATTTAGACCGTTTTGAGAGTAAAACGGACATTAGTGGAGATGACCGTATACAGCGTAACAACCGTAACACCGTAACAGATAACACTATTAATAATATTAGTAAAGATAACCGTAACAACCGTAACACAATTTCGACTAATGTGGTAGAGATACCACAAAATACTTCAATTATACCTATAATTCCTGAAAAAGATACAATTCCATCAAAAAGTCATGGAGATCCTAAGTATGATAATCAAAAACCAAAAATTGAGGTTGTAAAAATATGAAATGTAAAAAATGTGGAAAGGAAGGTGCAGAAGAAGATGAAAATTGGTGGAATTACCAGTTATGTCTTGAATGTACAGATAAAGAGGCCAAACAAGATGATTAAAACAATTAGAAAGGAGGAAATTAATAATAAATGATAAACGAACAAGAAGATCAAAAGAGTCAATTCAATTTGGGTATGGCATATCTATATCAAACACAGAATTTAATGTTGAAAATAACTGAAGCATCTTTAAAACAAGATTTTAGTCGTATGATGTTACTTGAAAGAGCATTATTTAGGCAAATAGCTCCTAGATTAAAGGAAGATGAGAGGAAAGATTTCCATAACAACTTTAAGGTTATATCTAAATTACTAAAAGAACGAAATCAAATTTCAAAACAATCACTTGGTTTTTCTCCTTTAGAAGAAGCGGAAAATTTTCATAAAAAGAAAAGCATACTTGCATTAAATCGTAGTAAGATATTACGTGAATTAGAAGTCATAGATGTTTGGCTACGAGACAAATTAGAAGCAAGGGGAATGCTGATACCCACTAAGAAGGACTCCACCTTTATGGGAGGAGGAGACTAAATGGTGATAGTTACAGACCTTATATGGAAATTAAAGAAGGGAGATGTTAGAAAAGGTTTCTATATGGATCCAAAGTTAAAGAAAAACTTAGATTTTATCTTCAAAAAAGTAATGGATGAGAAATACATGGCTTCAATTTGTATTGATGGTAGACCTGGTTCAGGAAAATCGACATTGTATTCCCAAATAGCTTATTATTTGAATTATTTAAATAATAAAGAATTAACATTAGACCAGCTATCCTTTAATATTCCTCAATTCAGAGAAATGGTTCAAAAAGCGATACCCGGAAATTGTTGTTGTCTGGATGAGGCAATAGATGCTTCTTCAAGAACTGCTATGAGCCAGAGAAACATTCTACTTGTTAAATTAATGGCTCAGGTTCGTTCTAAAAGATTATTTCTATTTTTTAATCTTCCTTCTATCTTTGATCTAGATAGAAATATTGCTCTTCATAGAATAGACTTACTTATTCACTGCCCAAGCGAGAGTTTTGAAAAAAGAGGAAGATTTGTAGCTTACTTTGGAAAGAACATAAAAAGCCTATATCTAAATGGGAAGAAAACATATTCTTACTCTTCTAGATTTAATTTTAGGGGCACATTCACTCAAAGATTCTGTTTAAATGAAAAAGAATACGAAGAAAGGAAGCAAACAGCTGTTAATTCAATAGATAACATTACAAAGCCAAGAGAAACACAGAAGATTGGGCGTGATAACCTGATTAAACATCTGCGGGAGAGCCAGAAGTTAACTTACAAACAGATAGCGGAAATTGTGGGAAATATCTCCTGTGAAGAAGTTGGATGTGTGTGTAGAGGTGAGAGATGAGCCCTAAAACACACCAACAACACCCAAAAATACCTAGAAACTTACAAGTTACAAGTTGCAACAATATATATACAGAGTTAAAACCAAGGAGAATTGAGGTGTACAAATGATAACCAAGCTATGTCTGTATTGTAAGAAACCAATACTCGGTTCTGATTTAAAAGTAAATAAGACAATGAAATTCTGCTATCAATGTGTTGAAGAAGTCTCAATGAATGAAAGACTAAGGGCCCTAATCAGATTAGAGAAAAGAAAACCTGTAAGGGGGTATCATTAAATAATGAAGATAGAAAAATTAACAATACCCACAAGACTAGATGCTAAGATAAACCAAGGTCTAGTAGCATTTAATGTCAGACACAGCACATCAATTAGTAAGGAAGATTTTATAAAGATACTATTAAGTCTAGGAAGTGAAAGGACTACAAGTCTAGGACTAAGATAATATGGAAGAGATATTAAGACCATTGGCTAAAAAACAACAAGGAGTTAGTGTTGACAAGATTAATGTTAGAAAAGAAATAGCGAAGATTGGAAAGGAGAATTTAAAGACTTCTATCCCAGGAACAAAAAAAGGTGGTGGAGCCCCTTTGCCAATATTGGCGAAGGCGAATCAAGGAACAAGAACAGACTTAACTTTTGGCAGAATTCTGCCAAAAGTTAGCCCAATGGAGACACGTAAAGAAATAGCAAAGATTGCTAAGGTCTCACACGATACAATCTTTTACATAAGGACCAGCACAAGCGAACAGAACCCACGTAATCAATTAAAAGATTGTGAGAGTATTAATAGCTATGGTCCTTATGATCTGTTTGAAGAGCATGCAAGTGCTTACAAAGATAAGGATAGATTAGAGTTTACTAAGATAGAAACATTAATCAAACAAGGAAAGGTTAAACATTTAATCTGTTGGGACTGGGATAGACTATTCAGAAACCGAATCAAGCTCAAAGAGTTCTTCCAGTTCTGTAAGATGTATGATTGTAAGATACATTCTGTTAGACAACAGTTCTATGAAGACTTATACAAAGTTCCTAAACCATTTGATGACATCATGCAAGAACTTACATTAAACTTAATGGGTTGGTTGGCAGAGGATGAGAGTAAGAAGAAAAGTGATAGGGTTAAGATAGCTTTCAAGAATAGAACAAAGCAGTGGGGTAGGAAACCATTATCTGAAAATGTTAAGAAAGAAGTATTAGAATTACGTAAGGCAGGACATTCAATGCAAGAAATTGCAGAGTCAGTTTTCTATTGGGACAAAAATCACAACAGAAAGCAGATTAGTAAATCTACCGTTCATAAAGTCATAAATGAATCTACAAAGGGAATATCAACTTACCATTCGTAATTACAGATGTTTTTTAATGGAACCCATTATGAACATAACAACAAACAAAAATAAAAAGGAGGTGACAATCAATGGAAAAAACAAAAAAACAACTTAAAGAAGATATAAATAGATGGAGGATAATAGCAGGATTGCTATTAGCATACATGGTAACAGATGTAGTGATTAATCTTTTAGGTTAAGTTGCGCAGAGATTTCCTGTGTGATTTATTCTTTTTCTACAACTTCTGAAGTTTTGCGCTGATTAGGGATAGGTTTCAAGTAGAACTTCAAATTCTCCCTCAGGAGTAAATCTCACCCAATAAGGAAGAGAATCATTAAGAGGTTTACTACATTCACATCCTACTTCATATTTAAATTCGTAACCTTGATAACCTTCAGCTCTACAAATATCAATACAAATATCTTCTCCTACTTGTTCTTGATAGAGACCATATGATTTAATGGTACCATAACTAAAGATACTAACACCTATAAATAATATAAAGAATATAATTGCTGCAATCTTCCATATTAGTTTTCCCATATTATTTACTCTTCTTTTTAGTTTTTAAACGTTTCTTTCTTTGAGCTGCTAATCTTTTAATCTCTGCACGTTCTCCAGGTGAACTAAGTCTCCCACCGATTAATCCACTAGTCTTTCTCTTACGTTGAACTAATGTGAATGGGTCTTTTACTCCTGCCCTTTTTTTACTTCTAAACTTAGTTGTTGGTTTTAATGTGAGGAATTGTTCTGTTCCAGCCTTCCTAACACGTAAAGATGCTCGAAGCGAAGATAATGTAACACCCTTTGCCCTTGCTAATGCCATTGTAGGAGTTTGATATTTACCTAATGACATCCATTCCTTTCCTTTTTTTACTTCAGGAATCCAATATGATGATGGTCTTTTCTCACGTCTTATTTTCTTTCTTATTCTCTTTCCAGGTTTATAATATCCTCCTGGTACATAACGTGGCTTAGGAACATAAGATGGTCCTGGTTTATATGAAGGTCTAGGAACATAACTCGGTCTAGGAGTGTATGAGGGTTTAGGTATATAAGATGGTTTACTAATATAACTTGGTGTTGGTTTATAAGATGATGGAATTTTTGAAGGATATAAACCTCCTCCATATGATCTTAAATATGATGTTGAAGGTTTATATGAAGGTCTAGGTCTAAGTGATGTAATAGGTTTACTTGGTTTTGATGGTGCCCTACTAGAAATAATACTTAAAGATGTTAATTTTGGGTAAATATAAGACTTTGACTTTTTAGGTTTAGAAATAAGACTAGTCAATTTAGGTTTGGGTATTACTTTCATTGAAGATATTTTACTGATACTAATGTCTCCAGTTATACTAGAAGGGTATGTTGTTGCACTATATCCTCCTGCATCAGATGTTAAAGCTACTGTTCCAAGACCCATGCCTAAATAAGATGTTGATGGATTATAAACAGAAGAATAACTTCCTGAGATTGATTCTACTGTTCCTCCTGTTAGTGCAGTAGTTGTAGTAGTTATTTCTTTTCCCAAAATACTATATTCATCTATTGGTACTCTTACACCCTTCCATTTAAAATATTTACCTCCTCCTGTTTTTATTAATTCTGTATTAGGTCTTATTATTCCCTCGATTTCGTTTTTCATCGCAGGAACATCTATTACTCCAGAAACAATGTCATCAACCCATTTGTATTTAAAGGTCTGTCCGTCTATTTTATATGGTTTAACCTTAACCCATTTCCCATGCCTGAAACCTCCTTCTGGTTTGATTTCCATTACTCCTGGTTTGCCTCCTCCCCAAACACTACCCCAAGAATATTCTACAAATTTATCAAACCATCCAGTCTTACCAGCTGAACTTCCACTAGGAGTAATTTTTAAGAAGTGTGGAGAGATTTTACTTGAAACATAAGTTCCAGGTAATTCACTACTACCTGCAGTTGTTGTTAAGGAAGTCCATTCTTCTGGATAAGCATGATATCCTACCCCTTCTTTCTTAAATAAAGTTAAATGAGTCTTAGGGTCTGCTGTTGGAAATGTTTTTTTCCCAGAAATTACTTTTGGAGGTACTAATTCTTCTACAGGAATTTTAGTCCTTCTCTTGGTAGCCATATATCCCTTTACTTTAGGAAGCCAAGTTCCAGCAGTTCCTAATGCGACTAGACCTACACTAGCGGCCCAAGGAGTAATCTTTGCAAGAGTAGGAGACCATCCTTTTTCTTTTAATGCTTCTGTCTCTCCAGCCATTTTTTCTCTTCCTTTTTCAAGAACTAGTCGTTCAGCACCCAACCCAGTAATAACGTAAGGACTTGCTGGTGTAAAGAATACTCCTGTTTCAGCAACCATCCCTCCTAATTCTGTTGTTAATGGATCATATTTAGCACCATATTTGTCTATAGTTGATGTACCATATTTTTCTTTGAATTTTTGTCTTTGTTTCCGTTGTGCTTCACTTACTATTCTTCTGGTTTCTCCGCCTATTAATTTAAGAGTACCAGCAATAGGAGTATCTTTTTCATAATAACTTTTCAGTCTTTTCAAGCCAGTCGGTGCAGCAGATATAATAGATGCACCCCAAGGCAAACCCGTATCTGGATTTATATTTATTTTAACTTCTTTGGGAGAGATTACAGGTTGTTCTATTTGTTTTTGTTTAAATGTTACGATTGATGTTCCTGGTGCTAACTTTTTCATTGCTTGAATGGCAACAGGGTCTCCTCTTTTAACACCTGCTTGTAATTCTTCATATACTCCTGAAGAAACCACCCCTGCAGGTGGAGCTTTAATTGTTGGTTGAGTTCTAAGGGCTTGTTGTTTATATTGATATTTCTTCTGTTTATAACTAGCTCTAGCCGTATCACTAACAAATCTACTAATGTCTTTTGGGGCAATATATCCAGTACCCAATGCTTTTATAGCTTTCCTTATTGCAGATTGTCTTCCTGATTCTTCAGCCATATCCATTTTTAAATCATTCCTATATTCTTTATCCCAATGAGGTATTGCATTTTTTCTAGCAGAAATAGATGCTCGTTTTGCTTCAGATGCTTCTAATTGTGTTTGTAATGAGGCTATTTGTCCTAATCTCTGTGTTTCTTTTACTTGATATTCTTTTTGTGCTATCTTATACTCTTCTTGTTGAGTTATTTGTGCTGGTGTTAGAGGTACTTTAGTTGGAGTATAAACTTGTTTTCTTTGTGCTTGTGACCTTAATGTAGCCCTTCTAAGAGCAATTTGTGACCCCTGTTGAGCTGATACTTGTCCTCTTAATGCTTGCTGACTAACCATTCTTTATTAACTCCTTTGAAATTTTCATATTTAAAATCTGTTCTTTAGTTATACCAAATTTATCCATCTGTTTTTTCTTTATGATAAGATAATGTTGCCCGTTTCTGCTGTTAGAAGCAGGTGTTGCAATATCTTTTATTCTTAAATTAAAATTCATATTGTTTTCTCCATTGTAATAATGCCCAGGCAATCAAACCAATAACCACAGGTATTGTAACTATTGGATGTCCATATCCTATTGTCATTGTTAATGCAAAAATAATTATTAACCATCCTATACTATAACCAGTAACTCCTCCAAAGATTAATATTAGCATGAAGACAAATGATAGTGCAAAAATAGCACTCCAAAAACCTCCAAAACTATTTTCTACGAATAAAGTGTATAGATCCATTGCTGCCATTTTAATCTATTCCAGTCCTCCAGCTTTCGATGCATTTCATTATCCACATAAATCCAAGTCCTCCAGCAACAACCATTGCTACAACTGTTGGGAATAAACAGAATGTCCCTGTTGTACACATATAACTGGATAGTTCTCTTTGTGTGAAATTATATAATAATGTTACTGGAATACTTCCAAAGCCAGCTAAAATACCAAAATAAGTTGCGAATAGGTAAGTATCAGGTGCATAGGCTTTAGTTACAATAGCAGCTACAATAAATGTTGTCAGTGTTCCTGCTAGTAAAATTATTAAATAATAAACTAACCCTCCTGAACTTGTCCAATCTGTTGGATTAGTAAAGAAATTCCAAACTTTTACAGTTCCACTGCCTGTATCTTCAGATTGATTATAGAAGTTTAAGTTAGCACTTTCTGGACTAAGACTTCCAGTATTATCAAAGATTACAATTACTAATGTAACGATTAATAAAAATACAGCCATTGTACTAAGTTTCATTATGAGTTCCTCCCTTTTGTAGATTCCCATAATCCAAAGCAAATAAAAGATACTAGGATTGCTAAAATATAATTAGATAATATAATTCCTGCAGTAGAATAACCAAACAATCCATCGTAATAGAAGAATCCTTCACCACCAGCTCCACCTGCAAGACTTCCTAACCATATTAATCCAGCTAATAACCATACAATTAAACCTGGATTATTACTATCAAAGTTAGTCATTTTATTTAATACTGAATATAAGATTACAAATATTAAGAATATAAATACAAATCTAGAAAACTCTGCTTTATTTCTCTCATCATTTGGAATACAACTTCCCACTTGACCTGAACCAAGATGACTGAAGTCTACCCATTTACAATCAATATCAGCATCACAAGTTCCTTCAGTTGTATAAGCACATTTTTTATCACTACCCCAAGAATTGAATATGTTTTTAAAGCCAAGCCAGAAGTTATTTGCAGTATCATAATCAGATACATCAGACTCTATGAAACGCCAGTAGGCGTCTGCTTCTAATAATATATAACTACTTGAATTAGTTGTTTTAACATAATATCTTCCTTTAAGATTATCTCCATCAGAAGTATTATAAAGTAAAGATAAAGAACAACTATCAGAAGCACATCCAGTATTTTCTGCTGAAGCAACAATATCTTCTGTAAGATTTACTATTTGAAATTTAGTTGCAATAATATTATTTAATGAACTATAAACATAGTAACTAAAATTTTGGTCTGTCTGTGGTTCAGTCCATCCACTTTTAGGATTTCTTAACCATTTTACTCCATCAATATAAGATACATAAATTTCTGTGGCAATCCCTTCAGAACTTCCACAAGTCATCTCAATAGTATAACTAGAAAGTGCAGGAGTAACAGTATATGTTTTATCAGTACAATCATCACTTGTTAAAACAAATTGATGTGCTGAATTAGGATCTACCCAGAATGTTTTAGTACCACTATCATCTGTTGTTCCATAATCAGTTATACTAAATACTCCTGAGAAAGACCTTTTGACAATTATATCAACCCCAGAAAGAGAGTTTCCAGCTGTATCTGTAACACTGATAGTAGTATAAAGACCATCTGCAGAACTAAGAAGATATAGAGTTTTATCAAATGTTGTATTAGTTAAGTATCCGTCTCCTAAATATTTTCTCTGAGGATAACCACTACCTGAAAAATCCATACT
>Ga0307928_10004120_pt1 | contig 11054 bp, 14 predicted proteins | sample AceLakmetagen232_FD_201815 | JGI IMG/M metagenome (GOLD analysis project Ga0307928, IMG submission 201815) | Saline water microbial communities from Ace Lake, Antarctica - #232 | ecosystem: Environmental > Aquatic > Non-marine Saline and Alkaline > Saline | place: Antarctica: Ace Lake...
TACTTTACTTACAAGGTTATCTGCTGTAAGAGCAGGTTACTTAGATGAATTAGGTCCTACAAATATTCCTGCAGATGTAGATGTTATTCTATTAGATACACAAATAAGAAGAATAGCTTCAGGTTCTAAAACAATTGCTACAGGAGTAACTAAATACCTCAGTATAGATTCTGGAACTAATGGAGCAGAAATTCTTTCTATTGTTATAAAAGGTATTGTAGGAGCTGATTGGACTTTAGGTGTGTATATTCCAGTAGAAGATGCAGTAGCAGCAGTTCAAGCGTCTGATAAAAGGGATGAAATAAAATATACTAACACAGATACAGAAGGTGGTTTACTCCAAGGTTTTGGTTTGCCTTATAATGTTTTTCTAAATTTTACTAATGATAGTGGTGGGGATGATAATATAGATGAAGTAATTATTGTTTATAAAAGTAGATCTACCTTGACCTTAACTTGGGAGGCTTAATTATGAGTTTAGATTATAGATCAAGTCCAAGTGTACTAAGTATAGGAGGCCCTCCAGGTGTTAATTCTCCCACTTTAAGAAGTTGTAGTGTAGATAGTAATACAGGAGCTATAACAGAAGATACAACAGGAACAATAGAAAATGGACCTGATCTTATGATTAATAGTGTTAAAGATTCTAGTCCAGATCAGCAGATTGTTGCTTTTAAAATTTGGAATGTTGTTTGGAATGATGTAGCTGATTTTAGAAAATTAAATGATGAACTAATATATGGTAAGTGTTACTATGATACTATTAATGGAGCTAAAATTTGTGATACACAATGTCAAAAATCAGTTATAGGAATTGCATCTAATACTTTTGGACAAGGATTAGGTTTCATTGGAGCTAAGTCTGTACCTATAGCTATTTCTGGATGGGTCTTAGCTTTTGTAGATAAAGAGTATGAAATAGGTACACCTTTAACTAATGATGAAAATGGAGATCTTACAGAAATAACATTTGAAGAAAAGAAGTGGTATCCTGAAAGATTGGTAGCAATTTATAGAAATAAGGAGGTAAATATACTTTGGGGTCCAAAAGATAAAGAAATAGAAGTTAATAACAGATATTGGGTTAAAATTAAATAATAGCTAACTTTAAAAAGGAAATATCATGACTGAACCCATACAAAAAAATGATCTCATATTGTTGATGGAAGCTTATGAAAATAGTGTAAAATTAAATACTATCGTAACTGAACAACAAAGACACCTATTAGAAAAACAGAATACTACAATAAATAATATTGATAAAATATTAGACAAATTTGGTAAATGTACAGAATCTGTTGGAATCACAAGACAATCTCTTGAAAAAGGCAACCTAAAAATAAGATTTAGATTAGTGTTATTAGGTTCAGGGTTAGGAGTAATAGTTTTAGCTTTAATAGGTTTATGTGCAAAGTTATTTAGTAAATTTGATGAGATAGATTTATTAAGTACTATTCATAATAATATAATATCTTTACTTGAAAAAGTATAAAGGAAATAAAAAATGGAACAAACAATTTTTGTAATAGATGATGATAAAGATATATTAAAAACATTAACAGGTTATTTAACTGATTATAAGGTGCATACTTTTAGTAATTGTGATGATTTACTTAAAAGTGATTTAATAGATGAAGTAAATTTATTTATTATAGATATTAAACTTGGCTCCAAGGATGGAAGAAATCTATGTAGGGATTTAATAAAACAAGGATATGAATCTCCATGTCTGTTTATATCCGGCTATATCAATGAAGATGTATCCAAAATGTTTAATATGCTTCCAGATAATTGTTTATATGACTTTATGCAAAAACCTATTAATATGTCTATATTAAAAAATAGGATTAGATTATTATTAAGTTGTGGAGATAAAGCAGATTTTTTAGAGGAGGCATCAAATAAAGCTAAAGCCAATGTATGGAATCTTATTAACTATTCTAATTTATATTGTCTTATAATAGATAAAGATTTTATAATAAAAGTTATTAATTACCCTTTATCTATTAAACTTGGAGGAGAACACGAAAAAGATCCTAAAATATTAGGTCAAAATTGTTTAAAGTTTTGTCCAGAAGATCAAATAGGATTAGCTGAACATATAGTAAAAGATATAAATGATGGTAGTGAATTATATAAAGAAGTTATAATGGATTTAAAAGATCTTAATGGAGAAATTACACCTATTAAGTGGTTTAATTCAAAAGCTAATAACCATGAAGGTTGGCTTTTTAGTATAGGTATTCCTTTAATTAGACAAATAGATTCTTTACAGGATATAGATTCTTTAAGAGCTTATTATAGAAATATTTTGGATAAAGATAGAACAATGATAAACGTTATAGGAGATAAAGCAGCAAAAAATTAAAGAGGTTAAATAATATGAATCATTCAAAATTAATAAGTAATTCAATTTTAAAGACTGTGAAAATACAGTCCGGTCCAGCAGCAGTAGCTTTACAAGAGCTATCTGGAGTTTTAGTTACTTTAACTGCTTTGTTGGAAGAAGGTGGAGCTTTACAACAGGCTCCTGTTGGAGTTAAAGAAATGGCTAATATTTGTATTGAATCCTGCAAAAAATTAGCAGATTCTTTAGCAACAAGTATTGGTACAGGATTTGGTCCTCCTAAAGAAGAAGTTGCTACAGAGGAAACTGTTCCTAAGAAAATAATTAAACGAAAAATAATTAAAAAGGCTACTGAGGAATCAGAACCTGAAGTTAATGAAACTCCTAAAAAAGTAATCAAGAGAAAAGTAGTAAAGAAAATTCAACCGGAAGAGGTTGCGGAATGATAGTCTCTATTAATAATCCCTCCAATATAATTAAAGAAGAAATTTTAAGTGCTACTTCTTATCAAAAAGGAGATAGGGTAGTTGTACGTTTTGATGATGAGTATTACCTTGGTACTGTATCTAAATCAGGTGCTAAGATATATATTAGATTTGATGACGGAGATAAAGAATCTTTTCCTAAAAATTCTAAAAAAATAATAGGTATAGGAGTTAAACAAAAAAGGAAAAAATCTTTCTCTAAGAAAAATTTAGATAAGTACTTGGAAGGAAGAATGAAAAAAAGTAAAAGTAAAAAAAATATTGATTGGAAAGATTTAAAGAAAAATCCAAATGATTATTTAGATACATTAAACACCAAACAAATTATTTCTATATTAAAAAAAGCAAGTGAGGTATATTATAATACTGGTGAAAATTTAATATCAGATTATGTATATGACTTGGTAGAAAAAGAATTAAGAAATAGAGATCCAAATAATAAATATCTTAAAAAAGTAGGTTCTCCGGCTAAAGAAGGTAAACAAAAGTTACCTTATTATATGGGTAGTTTATCCAAAGTCAAACCGGATGATAATTCCTTAATTAAATGGGTAGATAAATATCCTGGCCCTTATTTAGTTTCTGATAAAATGGATGGAGTTAGTCTTTTAATACACGGAGATGAAGATAGATGGAATTTATATACAAGAGGAGATGGTAAAAAAGGATTAAATGTAACACATATATCTCCTTATCTTAAACTTCCTAAACCTAAAAATGGTGTTGCTGTACGAGCAGAAGCTTTAATGAAAATGTCTACCTTTAAAAAATATTTTAAAGATACTGCTGCTAATCCAAGAAATCTTGCTTCCGGTTTACTTAACCGTAAAGATCCAGATAAAAAAGGTTCACGCAATTTAACTGTTATAGCTTATGAATTAATAAATCCATCTGTTAAACCAAGTTCTCAAATGAAGAAGCTAAAAGCTATGGGATTTAAAACTGCTCCTCATAGAATTATGGAGAAAGTTTCCCCTTCTACTCTTACTAAGTTATTAGAAAATAGAAAAAGTTCTTCTTCATATGAAATAGATGGATTAGTTATAATTCCAGATAAGAAGTATAAAAGAGCTACCAGTGATAATCCTAAATATTCAGTTGCTTATAAAATAATGACTTCTGATCAAATAGGTACTGGAAAAGTTAAGAAGATTTTATGGCAGACTTCTAAACATGGATACCTTACACCAGTTATAGAAATTGAACCTGTTAAATTAGGTGGGGTAACTATTAAACACATTACTGCTTACAATGCTAAATATATATTAGACAATGGTATTGGAAAAGGATCAGTTATTCGTTTTATCAGGAGTGGAGATGTTATACCAAAGATTACAGAAGTATTAAAAAAGGTTAAACCTTCTTTACCAAATAAAAACTTTGAGTGGACTGATTCTGGTGTTGATATTTATCTTGCTAACAAGGAAGAAAGTGAAACTGTTGTAACAAAACTATTAACACATTTTTTTAGAACAATAGGACTTGAAAATATACAGTTAGGAATTATAACTAAGTTACATGATAATGGAATGAAAACTGTATTTGATATAGTAAATGCTAATAAAAAGAAATTAATGAAGGTTCCTGGTATTCAAGATAAAATAGCAGATAAAATTATTAATGGAATAAAAGAAGCACTTACAGATATTCCACTTTACAAATTGATGTTTGCCTCAAATGCTTTTGGAAGAGATTTAGGAAGTAGACGTATTAAATTAGTATTAGATAAATATCCAAAAATAATGGAATCAAATTGGAATAAGGAAGAAATGTTAGTTAGATTATTAGAGATACCAGGTTTTTCTGATAAACTTGCTAACGCTTTTATTATAGGACTTCCTAAGTTCAAAAAATTTATGAATAAATTTCCTTCTGATAAGGTAACTATAGCAAAAATAAAAAAGAAACCAAAATCCTCTTCAAGTATTTTAGATGGAGAGGCAATATGTTTTACGGGATTCAGAGATCGGGATTTGCAGTCAAGAATTGAGAATAATGGTGGTACAATTAAATCTGGAGTAAGTGGCAACACAACTATTTTACTTATTAAAGATATAGACTCAATCAGTTCTAAAGCAAGAAAAGCAAGAGCATTAGGAATAAAAATCATGACTCCAGATACTTTTGTTAAAAAATATGGAATTTAGGAGTTTAACAAATGGAAAACATAATTATAAAATATATTATTGAAGCATCCAGACCTAAGAGATTAGAAGGAGAGTTTATAGTCTTTACCGGATTTAGAGATGCTTCGTTAGCCGCAGATATAGAAAAATATGGAGGAGTAGTTAAGTCTGGAATTAGTGGTAAAACAACTATACTACTTGTTAAAAAATTAGACTCAACCAGTTCTAAAGCTAAAAAAGCAAAAGCTTTAGGAATGAAAATAATGACTCCAGAAGCTTTTATTAAAAAATATAAAATTTAGGAGAATTATGAATAATTTAATAACTCAATACATACTTGAAGCTGCTGGTAGTTCTGATACTAAACAAGTAGATGATATGTTATCTAATATGTCTGTTCGTTCTGTTTTAATGGAACTTGCTGGTAAGAAAGAAGAGTTCTATGAAAAACATGGAGATTATCTTTCTACTCCTATATCTTCTTCATCTTTATATATTCCTATTAGTTCTAAGAAAACCAAAAAGGTAACAAAAAAGAAAGCTAAGTTTTCAAAAGACTTTGAACCTCTTGCTACCTTATCATATTCTTTACTTCCTCTATTTTTAAATAAATTGTATGGTGTAGGATTTAATGAGTCTAAGGCAAAAAAGTTTGTTAAAAAAGAAAAGATTAAACCTTTAATTTTAGAAATAGAAAAGATTTTTAAAAAGTATTACAATAAGAAATCGGACTATACTAATGCAAAAAAAGCTTTAGATTTTCTAAAGAGATGTACTGATTTGAAATCTTTTGTAAATAGAACTCCTTATATTACATTTATATACAATGGATTATTTACTAAAAAAGGGAAAGACTATTATAATAATTTAAAAGGAAAAGAAAAAAGACTTTTTAATAGTTTTAAGAACCTTTTTAACCCTTATAAAGAAAAGGTAAAAAGTAGTTTATTTGTTCCAATACAAGGAGCTAAAAAAGAGAAGTCATTTCCAGAGTCTAAGGAAATATATCTTGAAAATATATTGGATCTTAGAAAATTATTAACAGATCTAAAATTAAGAGATTATGTAGAATCTATTAAAAGGGAAGATATTTTATTTCCTAAAAAAGCATTTCTTGTTCAAAGAGATGATCTTGATCAAATAACTGAGGATACTTTTGGTACTACTACTCCTACTTATAAAGAAGTAGTAAAATTTGCTAAAGAGGATAAAGATGAATTTTTAGATTGGGCTAAAGAATTAGAAAGAGTAAAGAAAATAGGAAATAGAGCAATAAAAGAAGAATGGGAAGCTGAAGGTTATAAACCTGATGCTATTTTATCTGCGGATAAAGTAAGAACTTTCTTAAAGAAAATAAAATTACAGGATAAAAATTTAAAAGTATTTGGAACTCTTAACCATTTTATTGATCCAGGATTTAAGGGTAATGTATCTTTAGGTCCTAATTCAACTGTTTTTGATTATTATACTCATGATAATAAACCTTTAGGAAATGCTCCTACAAGAAAAGTAATAATGAATCCTGAGTATAAGAAAAAAGAAGAAGATAGAAAAGAAGCTTATTATTGTAAAAGTTTGGCAAATGGGTATTATCCAACTACAATAGTTAAAGGTAAAAATAAAGGTAAGTACAAACCTGAATTTAAACTTATTAAACAAGGTAAAAATAAAGGACAATGGAGAGCAGTATCACATACATTTACTAAAACTCATGATCAAGAAAAATCTGGTAACAAAGCAGAATTAGTTAAACAGATGGGTTTAGTAATAAATGATATAAGAAATCAATTAGATAAAGATATTAAGAAAAAAGGAAAGTCAGATAAAAAGACTTATGCAACTATTGGTAGAATGTCTGATTTAACCTATATACGAATGGGTAATGTTAATTCAGCTAAGAAAGAAGATAGACATGGTTTGACTACTATGCAGGTGAAGAATTTTCAATTTGATCCAAAAAAGAAAGTAATGCATATAAGATATATAGGAAAGAGTCATGTTAAACATCATAAAATTCTTACTGATCTTACAATTATAAAGTATATATTAGAATTAAGTAAAGGAAAAAATAAAGATGATTTTATATTTACTCCTGCTAAAGGAAGAGGAAAAAATCCAGTAAAATCTGATGATGTTAATGATTATCTAAAAAGTCTTAAAGGATGGCCTGGAGATGCAACACAAAAAGCTTTTAGGACTTTTCATGCTTGTAGATTATTTAATGAAGCAGTAGCTAAATTTATGGATAAATATAATAAACAAAAAAAGAAGTATTCTAAAACAGATTTAGGAAAGATTTTTAAGGAAATAGTAAAAGGAGTAGCTAAAGAATTAGGTCACACTCCTGGAGCGTGTAAAGGAAGTTATATTGATCCAGCTCTTATGCTAAATTTCTTTGAGAATTATGATATTCCTTTAAATAAAGGTATGGTAAAAATTATTGATAATTCTTACTTAGCAGATAAATTGAAAGAAGAAGAATAAATTTAATAGGAGGTTGTAAAATGAGAATGGTTAAACTTAAGAAAGAAAAAGCTTTACTAATATCCTCTAAAAATACTATTAAGATAGATGGGAAAGAAATTAAAGCAGGTAGAGTATTAAATAATTATTTTGGGAAAGGAAAAGTTATTACAACTGTATCTGGTTCTAAAAGTGAAGTTAAAAAAGAAATTAAAGAATACGAAGGAAAAAATTATAGTTTTCGTTATTTTATTATAGAAGGTAAGAAACCTTTACATATTATAAGAGTTATTGATTTAAATGCATAAATTTAATAGGAGGTTGTAAAATGAAAACGGTTAAACTGAAGAGAGAAGATGCTTTACTAATAGCTTCTAAAAGTGGTGTAGAAGGTGGTTTGGAAATTAGGGAAGCTCGTAATAATAATGATTTTCTTAATAATATTTTACCTCAAGCTGTAAGTGCTTTTGTTAATCCTTTGCTTAAGTCTCTAAGTTATCTTAAATTAAAAACTGAAGATTCTATGTACGATATGAGTGACTCCTTAGAACTTCAGATCAAAGAGGATGTACAAAGATGGATAACTAAAAACATGACTGATTGGATTGAGGAAGATGTAGAAGATGATATTGATATTGAGTTAGATACAGAAGGTGGAGATTTTAGAGAAGAAGAACCTATGGAAGAAGAACCTATGGAAGAGGAAGATGAATGGGACTAAAAGTTTCAATAGAAGGGAAAGAAGGTACTTCTATTATTGTTTGGATTAATAATGAGAGGTATTTTTATAATGACTTTGATTTTGGTTTACTTTCTAAATTGAAGAAACTTCTTAAACCTAAACCAAGAGAAGCTGTTGAATTTTTAGAAGATCATAGTGTTAGTTATACTCGACCTGATGGACAAGTAATTAATTTAAAAGGGTCTATTATGAAAACTATTAAAGTAAAGAAAAAGAATCTAAAAAAGAAAGTGAAAATGTTTGGATTATAAACTCTTTAAAGGATTTAAATGAAAAAATATATAAAATTTCCGATAAAAGGATATGAAAGAGTACTTGCTTTTTTTGGCATTATATCCGAAGAATTTGTTGTTTCTAAAATAGCAAACAATACAATTAATAGGACTACTATAGAAGAGTCTAAATTAAAACAAGACTTAGATATAAAAGTACCAAAACCTATCCCTTTCTTTGACTTAACTGGAAAAGTCAAAGTAAAGAAATCTAATTTTTAGGAGATTAAAATGGATTATATAAAAATTCCAGCAAGTGTAGCAGAGGTACTAAAATTGAAAGCAGAAGATTCTAATGAAGCAACTGAATTAGCAAATAGAATTCAAAATGACATTCAAAAGATTTTTCCTAAGTCTTATGTTAAAGCACAATTTGGTTCAAATATTTCTCCAGGTATTTGGTTAACTTTTTCTTTAGGAGATAAAAATGACTGGAGTAATAAAATTATATATAATGATCCAGTACATCATAAAATTTCAGTAGGTTTAGGTCAGATTGATAGAGAAGGTAATTTACCTGATAAACTAACTACTGAAGCTTCTATTGGTGGATCTATTCTGACTCCTGATTTTGAAAGAATTAAAATAGGTTTCAGAAAGAAAACTGGACCTCCTGAAGCTGTTGCTAAATATTTAAAAATGTATTTTAATAAAGTAAAGAAAACCTTGGAAGATAATAAAGATAAAATACCAGAAAATCTGCAAAGGAAATTTTAATTATGAAAATTAAAAAAAGAAATGTAGCTTTAATGTTAAGCTTTCCTAAACTTCATCTTATGTTAGCAAATCGTCAAGCTAAATTGGAAGCTTCTATTAGAAGTTTAATAGATGCAGGGCATATTTATATTGTAAGCACAAGTGATATAATGGGAGGAGTAGCTTGTTGGGCTGTTCGTCAATCTCCTTACCCTGTTCCAGATAATCTTGAAACAGTATTAAATAAGTTAAATATTATTATGGGTAGTGATAATACCTTTAAGGAGCCTTCTCCTGATTTTAGATATTCCAAGTTTGATTTTCGGGATCTTGAAGCTTACATTAAATCTAAGTTAGAAACTATACCTGAATTTACAGATTGGAATAATAGAAAGAATAAAGATAATAAAAGTGAGTACAATTTTGTTACCAGATATAATGTATCTGATCCTGATAATGATTTTATAGATTTAGGTGCTTTATATAAGAATGTAACAGGTTTAATATTGACAGATGCAGAAGAATTTAGAATATTTAACGAAGAATTTGATAAGGAACAGAAAGAAATTGAAGAACAAAAAGAAAATCCTTTAGAAGGAAATAATAAAATTCTAGTTAACATGGTAGCAAAAATATTAAAGTCACAAGCAAGTTCAGATATACCTATTGAAATATCAAAAAATACTTTACCAATAAAAGATTGGAAAAAAGTTTCTGAGTTACATGATATAGATAAAACTATAAAATATTGGATTAAAGTTCTTAAAAAATATGGATATAAATATGAAGGCCAAACACCAGGAACATTCTCAAGTCATAAATTTACTAAAAAAGGTAAATCTTATAGGATAAAAGATTATGATTTATGGGTTGATCCTTTTGATTGTACAATTATATTAGAAGAAATTTATTTTTAATAACTATATAAGGAGAATAAAATGGAAACAGTAAAGATTCCAAGTAATGTAGCAAAGGTATTAAAAATAAAAGCAGATAAAAATTTAGGATTTACTACTCGTCAAGCAATTAAAATTGAAAATTCCTTAACATTTAGAATAAAAAATTTATTATCAAAAAATAAGGAAATAAAGAAAATAGCTAAAGATTTAATCGGTGATGATGCTACAGTAAAAGGAAATAGAACTGGAATAATATTTTATGATAAAAATAATGCATTTGAGATGGACATTGTTGCATATAAAAGTGATTTACCTAAATAAACTATTAACAATTTAAAGGAGGTAGTATAATGAACTCCCAGAGAGAAAAACTTACGGACACTATTGGGGAAATGGATGACATGAATACACCTGTAGAAAATCCTGTTTATGGAATTGGCTTAGATGTAGGTACTGGTTTTTTAGTTAGTTCTAAATTTAAAACTACTAATAAAATTTCTTTTGTTAGTATTAGAGATGCTTTTTATAAATTAGAAAAGCATCTTTTTAACAGTACTATGTTTGATAAAAATAAAATGAAGTATATAGAAACAGAAGATGAAGTATTTGTAGTTGGAGAGGATGCAGTTACTTTTGCCCGTATTCAAAATTCTTCTTCGAGTAGACCTCTTGCTGGAGGTATTATTAACCCTAAAGAAAAATCTTCTGCACCTGTTTTACGTGAACTTTTTAGATATGTTCTTCAAGGACATATTGCAAAGAAAGATGAAATTTTAGTTTTTTCAATTCCAGGAAATCAGGTAGACAATTTAGATTTTGATACTACTTATCATTCAATGTCTTTAGAATCTTTATTAAAGCAATTTAGAGTTAAACCTGTTCCTATAAATGAAGGTTATGCGGTTATTATTTCAGAGTTAGGTATTAAAGAAGAAATGACAGGTTTAGGTTTTTCATTTGGAGCAGGACTTGTTAACTGTGCTTTAGTTTATAAAGGAATTAATTTATTTGAATTTAGTATAGA
>Ga0307928_10004122_pt1 | contig 11053 bp, 12 predicted proteins | sample AceLakmetagen232_FD_201815 | JGI IMG/M metagenome (GOLD analysis project Ga0307928, IMG submission 201815) | Saline water microbial communities from Ace Lake, Antarctica - #232 | ecosystem: Environmental > Aquatic > Non-marine Saline and Alkaline > Saline | place: Antarctica: Ace Lake...
GTTTGCATAGTTCCATTTACTGCTAAAACATAAACAGCCATCGAATCGTTAATAACTTGATCCTTTGTGTCCATTGAAGCGTTTAAAGTAACTTCATTATAGTCGCTTACCTGAGATAATGTAATAGTGATGTTTGTCCAGTCTGAAGAATTTAAAGAACTAAAATATCCGTCATCCGCATAGACATCTAAAAATATACTGTCGGGAGTTGTGTGGTTAGCCCTCGATGTTCCATTTCGGTATTCACACACATAAAGAGGGAGGTGTGATAACGTAGAAAGATTGAGTGCTGCAAACCCAACCCCGCCAGCATCTGTTGTAATGGATTCACTTATTGATAGAAGGACGTTTGAACAATCGACAGTATCTGTGAAATTCCACACATAACCAAAATCAGAATCAGTGTAAGGGTCATCATTTACATCTATTGGCCTGACATAAGTATTAAGAGTTTTTTCTGCACTTACTCCAACAGTTAAGAGAATAAGCATAATCCCCAAAATTAAAATCATTCTTTTCATATTCATGCCCCCGTTATTATCCATTCAACCTCTATCTGATCTCCTAATCTGAGCGTATATGAACCATCTAAAACAACCTCATGAACCATAGTCCCAACCGTTGCGGCTGTAAATAAACCCGCTTTATATACTCCCGTGTGTGTTGCTGTCGCTGTCCATAAAGCCGTTAAAGTAACTATATTATCTGTTACATCGATGGTCGCCTGTTTTCTTGCAAGTCCGCCTGTTGTTATTTCGGATGCAAGAACAGTATCTCCAACCGCTGGATCGTCTGTATCAGTTGTAAGGGCTATATAATTAGCACCGTTTGCTCCCGGACTATCTGAATATCCCTGAGTGGCTAAAAAATTAACTCCAAGAGTTGTAAGAATGTTTTTATTTTCTCCTTCGTGTTCTAGTTCATAACGCCCTCTTGTGCCTTCAATGACAACATTTCCGTAAGGGTCTTTTATGAATCTCCTTATTTTTACCTTTATTTCCCCGGGCACTAAACCACCTTTGCCGTTACAAGAAGTTTCACGTTTTCTGTAAATACAACGAATCCGTTCTGTGCTCCCACTCCTCTACCGTAATATATTGGTTGCGTTACTCCCGCCAATGCTTCTACATGTTCGATAAGTTCGCCTGTCGAGAAGTCGTAAACCTCAGCATAATAAGTAGTTGAAGAATCTGTGTTTGATACGCTTATCTGTCTGATTCTACATGATCCTGTTGTGTTTACACGCACGGGACCTTCGTATCTTAAATAAACTGTTTGTTTTTTACCTACACCTGCGAGGACATATTTAACAGCGTTCATTGTATTTCCATAATGAGCTATCATAAGAATTGTATCGCCTATCTCATAAGGAGTATCGCCTGTCATGTTCGCAAGGTCTATTGCAGCAAAACCACTTGAATTTGTAGACTCGCTGTCTGATGTTGTTTTCTTAGTACAGTTTCTGATAAGAATTGTTGCTCCTTCTTGAAGAGCACTTGCTTTACTATAAACCGTCATTTCAACTATGTATGGAACTATTGGCATTTAAATCTCCCTCCTAAACTATCAATTTTCCTCTTTCGTGTTTATATTTGGGGTTTCTATGAGTAGTCTGTGGGTCATGATACCCGACTCGACCATAATGAAGATGTTTCAATAATGTTTTATTTGTGCTTCTAAAAACCCTGAATCCTGAACCTACTGATAGATTCTCACCAAGTTTGTCTTGTAACTCTGTTTGTTCTTCTTTACTAAATACTTTCTTTCCAAGAAATATCCCAACTGCTCCGACTCCCGCAAGTAATGCTACTATAAGTTCCCATGAATATTCTTCTGCTGTTTCTGGGCATTCTTCACATATAACACATTCTTCACATTCACATGTCACGACTTCACAACATGAATCACAGTTCCCGTATGGTGTGATGTCTTTAGGACAGAACAACCCCGTTATATCAAAACTTACAAATATGATTGGTGTTTCTGTATTACTTACAAATGTGGCCGTGTGAACACATTCTGGATTATCTTTACATTCTGTTATTTGTATTTCAAACGTATCCCCATTACGATAACCGTCTGGATAGTTTGAAGCGTCTGACATAAACTCTCCGTAAGCGTTTGTGCGAACTATCTCATAATCAGAAGTTCTCACATTTGTTACTACAATCTCTATTCCAGCGACAGTTGTTCCTGAGACCTTTCCTGAAATTGGAAGAGGAAACATGAAAGCCGAAGCTGTCGTTGCCACCAATAATAATATTGTCGCAATTATCAATAATCTTTTCATATCATCACCTTAACTTACTATCCTCGTTCTATTCGTAGTTATATTTGCATCCACTATGTTAAGGACCGCATACCCTTTCGGGATTGTTATGTTTACCGCTGCCAAATCAAGACTAAATGGTACGCAATACTCACTATCTCTTAGACATGAATAAAATAAATCTGCATTCGTGTTGAGCCATGAACTATATGTTATGTTTCTAAGGGTTGTGTTATCAATATATGTTCCATTATATGTTTGTGCCCAAAGTGTCGTATTAAGCGTTGTTGCCGAGAATAAACCCATTATATTCCATCCCCCTGTATAAAGACTCGCATTCTCTAAACCTGCCTGAAATGTGTCTGTATGGTCGTTCTGGAATAAATAATCAGATGCGGTTACATAAATTAATACAGCATCTCCATGGTCTATATATGTCGTATTATGTACTGTTGGGGTTGCTATTGAATATGTAGTAAACGATTTCCCGGAGTTACCAAACTTTGAAACCTGAGTACAATACTCCACCGTGTCACATATATCATCAACTGTGTCATTTGCTCCTAACCATGTAACAACATTCCAACCAGTATATAATGTGGTTATTACTCCGCTTAAATTACTTGATGCTGCGTTTCCATTACCGTCTGTAACATTATATTCAACTATGAAAGCTCCATCATCTGATATATCAGTTCCTGAGAATGTTCCCGAACAATTAGATGTTGCGGCCGCTCTTGTCCAACTTCCCGTCTTTGTGGCGATTGCATCGCTTGTAGAGTTCCATATAATAGCCTCACAGAGTGTTGGAGTAACATCTGTTGCGAGTATCTTATAACTTACAATACTGTCCGTTATTGTCCAATTATATTTAGTTGTTACTGCTGTTGAGGCCGTGTCTACATTAAATGTCACGTTCACACTTGCTCCCCATTGCCCTGCGGAATCGTTTGCGTATGCTATAATCCACATGTTTCTGGTATTTGAAAGTCCTGTGAAGTTGTATATACAATGCATGTGTGTTGTATAATCGGTACAATTTGTTGATGGTAGAGTGTAGTTTGTACCCTCCAAATCAAATATTACTGTATCATTATTAGTTTCAACAATCGTGAAGTTCGCAAGTATATAATCCACTCCTGCGGTACTACCCACGGTTGGAGTTATAACTGTTGCTGTTGGTATGACCGTATCTACACTTACTGTATAATTATCACTTGTTGCGTTGCAGTTACTTGCGGGATCACATAACTTTATGCCTATTATGTTCTCTCCTTCTGGAGCTGTATAAGTAATATTTATTAAATCTGTTATTCCTGTTCCCGTTCCACTGGCTTTTATTGTTCCTGTGGTGTTTACAATAGAAGCTGTGTAAGTTCCTACAATAGCTGAGGTATCTGTTCCGTTTACCGCTATCCAAATATTAGCATTCGTTACCCATGTTCCGTTTGTGAAGGAAAGACTATCTACTATATATTGTGGTGTTGAATCATCAACATAAAGTATATTTGCAGTTGGTGACCATCCAGCGGAAAGTCCGTCGAGTGAACTCGTGTTATAACATTCAACCGTCCAGTAATATGTTTTTGTTGTGTTTGTGACTGCTGCGTTCTGATATAAAGTTGTTGCTGTTGATTCTGTTGCCGTTTCGTATGTGTGGAAATAACTTCCATTTGTTAATACGGGCAAAAAGTTAGTGTCAGTCAAATGTAATGTGCAATTTGCTGTTGTATAACTTGAATCATCCGAATCCGCCCATTGGAATACGAATCCTGTTGTGTAATTATCAAGGTTTGTCCATGTGGCATCTGTTGGTGTTGTAAGAGATACGTCCTCCGGACCTATAGCAGAAGCTATTGATATTAATACAAATAATACTGGCAGTATTCCGATCAATGCATATTTCTTCATAATGTCCCCTCTCAATATTTTAATTTCCTATTGCAATCCAACTAAATGTTGCATCATCGTCTTCAGTATAGGCCGTGATTGTTCCACTTGCTAAAGGAAAACTCTCATTAACTGACACGGCTTTAGCTGTTGTGCCTATTTCTATATGGAAAAAACCATCAACGCTTGTAAGACCTGTTACAACTTCTGCTGTTCTAACTGAACCCGAAAGAACAGTTGTTCCTGTTGCATATCGTTTATCTCCCATTACACCCTTCTCTCCAAGTGTCGTTACTACTGTCATAATAATTCCTCCAATTTCATTATTTACCTATCGCCAACCAACTAAATGTGGCGTTAGCGGATTCAGTATATGCTGTCACAGTTCCGCCTGCTAAAGGTAGTGATTCGTTGATAGATACTGTTTTTGCTGTTGCTCCTATGTTTATTGATAGAAACATATCTACACTTACAAGACCCGTTACAACATCACCTGATGATGAACCGCCAGATAATACCGAAGTTCCAAAAGCGTATTGTTTGTCGCCCGTTACGCCATTATCTCCTAATGTTGTGGCTATTGTCATAATCATGCCTCCAATTTCATTATAAGTTCAATCCTTCCATCCTCTAGTTTTGGGATTTCTGCTTTCGGGTCGAGCTTCTTGATCATTTCAACTTGCTTGGGTTTGTTTAGAGCCTCAAGTTCTGAGTATCTTTTTGCTTTATCGGAATCATCTACGTTGTCTGGAAGTTTTACCTTTGGTTCTTTTCCTTTGTCTTCTATTTTTGTAACGTCCTGACCTTCAAGTTTCATTATAAGCTTGATTCTTGTGGTTTCGTCTTCAGGTATCTCTACCTTTGAGTCAAGTTTGGTCACTAAAGGAAACTGAAATCTTCTTCCACCTGCTTTAAGTTCTGGGAATGTATGAATCTTTTTCTCTTCCTTTTTAACAGGCTTTGGTTCTAATACCTTTCTGTTTCTTCCTCTAACAGATTCTTCTTGTTCTTCTTTTATTTCCTGAGCTTTCTTGACAATGGCTTCAAGTTCTTTAAGATCGACTTTCTCTTCTGTTGAAAAGTTTGTTCCTTTTCCAGATTTAAGGAAAAACAACTGATCTTCTGGTAAATTTACTTCAGCGAGTCTTGATCCTGAGAATCTATATACTTTTCCACTTGGACCCGACCATCTTCCGTTCTTGCTCGTTATCAATTTTATTTTCATCATAACACCTTCAAAATTTAAAAGGGGGAGGCTTACGCCTTTATATCCCTGATTTTTCCCTGAGCCCCGATAAATGGACAAATTAGTTCTGCATTTGTTCGGTACATTCCTTCGGTTCCGAATTTGTTGATTGCGAATGGTGTTCCGTTGTTCATTCCGGCTTCAAAGTATTGTGTTGGGTGCATTACTCTTAATCCAAGTCTGGGTTCTGGTGATCCCGGGTCGCTTGAGCTATCTAAAAGATACAATCTTCCAATACCGCCTGTTTCTGAAACCGCATCAACTGACTGTATAAAGTTCATATCATACAGACTTGAAACAGCGAAACCTGCGTTGCTTCCGAGTTGGCTTTGGATTCCGTTTACTCCGACTGAGACAAACTTCTCACCTGTCATTGGGTATCTTGCTTGTGTTTCGTAAAGTTGGTTGGTTACTCCCCATGTGCTGATAGATGAATAAAAGTTCTGGCCTACATCTCTTGCTCCTGATGTTCTTGTGTTTGTGATTAAATCCATTATTTTGGAGTCTGTGAGAGATACAAGTGCACTTTTTGTCTGGTCATCTACGTATGCGTCAAGTAATGTGGTTGCTCCACCATCTCTGTCTTGGCCGTAAATGTCAAGATCGCCTGATGAATAGCTCGTTCCCTGATCACTTTCGTATGATGATAGTTCGGCATAGTCTGCAACTACAGTATCTATACTTGTGAATCCAGTTGTTTCAGGTGTTCCATTCTCTTGGTTAAGATATTCATTGACCTGTTTCTTATGTTCTTCTGTTTTGTATAATCTTAACTGAGCCATCGAACCGTATGCATCGTCACCGCCTTTAGCGTATTCTTCTTGCATTTCATCGTTTCCGAATACGTTTGCGATCCTTCTGGTTTTTGTGCTGACTTCACTTGCTGTGGGTTTAGTTGTTGCTGGAAGGTTTCCCGCTTCTGCTACCCCACCAAAAGGCATTGTATCAGATACAGCTGTTACTGCTCTCCATCCTGATTTCTTGTATGGATATTTAGCTGTCATTCCGTAGAAGTTGGCTTCCAGATTCAGATTGATGTGTGCGAATGCACCATATACAGCGTTATAAAATCCTGATGTTGTACTTATAACGTCCGCATCCTTTGCAACATTGAAGCCTGATATAGGACTTATAAGGTTCTGACTTTCAATGAATGGTTGACCTGCACCGTAGTAAAGGTATTCCATTTCTGGCATAGTATTAACATATCTTGTCATATCATTCACCCTTTTGCTCCTTTCATGACATCATGGAATCGATCTCTGATATCATAGTCCATCATTTCAGCATCTGTTCTTATTGTGTTAGCCATCTTTTCAACCGTTTTAAGGTTTGCGTTGGGTTGTCTTGATTGCTGGATCATGTCCCATGAACTTAGGCCTACACTTTTATTGACTGTCTTTGGTGTTGCTGTTGGTCTTGGAGTGCTTGACTTTTCGGTAAACTTCTTAGCTACCTCTTCAGCCGTTTTCTTTGCGACCTTTTCGATTGTCTTTTCAAGGTCTTCTTTGGGTTTTTCCGGTTCCTCGTCTTCTTTTTCTGGTTCGTCTTCTGGTTTCTTAGGTTCGTCTTCGGGTTCATCTGCTTTTGTTTCTTCTATTGGTTTTACTGGTTCCGGTTCTTCTGGTGCAGCCATCTTTGTAAGCATTGCTTTCATTTCGGAGACAGCCCCATTAATTTCCGGTAGTACACTAACGGATTCTTCAAGGGCGGCCACTCGGTCATCTATGCTTACAGGTTGGCTTTCCCCTTCTACAGGGGCTTCTTTCTTAACAGTTTTTTCTGCCATAAGATCTCCTCTTAATTTTATATCTCCTTCGAGAGTATTAACTTTTATAACTTCTTCAAAAAAGTAACGTCCACCACCCGTGCCTATAAAAACTGTTTCGTCATGTGGTGGCTTTTCGCCTTCTTTGAGATAAACTTTTTTTGTTGCTTTTGTTGTGTGTCTTGCGTTTCTTTCTTCGTCTGTTCTTGGTGTTCCTGTTTCTTGTGGATCAGCATTACCGTTTAATCTTCCCGTTCCTCTTGGCGGAAGGTCGGTTTTACTTTCAACATTAGGTGCTGTGCTTTCCATTTCAGCAAGTTTGGTATAATAGTCAGGGTCTTCTCTTAGATGATCCAAAGCTATTCCTACAATTATTCCCATATCATTATTAACTGTTTCAGCGTGTTCCATTTCAGTTTTTATTCCTTGTGTAATCTGGTCTCTTGAAACATTAAGGTTTTCTTCCTTAGCTGTTTTTGCTACAAGATTTGCAGCTTCATTGAGTGCTAGTGGACAAGAAGGATTTTTTACGCTCGATACTTCATATTGCTCGAGGCCGTGTAATTTGGTTGCCCGTGATCCTGAGAATTTATCATGAACTGTTTCGCTTGGTTCCCATGAGATTCCACCCCAACTAAGACCCTTTCGTTCTCCTGATTTTATTTCACCCCAAACAATATCATCAAGTTGTTTACCTTTGAAAATCTTGTATTTGACCTTTATCCCGGGTTTACCGACATCTGGGTGATTTGCGGTTTCCCATGACACTCCTTTACCGATTTGTTTGTTTGTATGTGAGTCCATTATAGGAGCTCCACGTTCTATCCATGTAGGCATTTCTTTCTCCATTTCATCTACTGGAAGAATTTCATTATCAGAATCTTCAACTTCAACTGTAGCCCATCCCTCAACAAGTCTATCATCTTCATTTACAATTTCATCCATTGGAATCTGTTTTAATTTTTTATTAATGTCCCTTTTTTTACTAGAAGTGATTATCATGTTTTATTTTAGAAAAGAAGTATTTAAAAAGTTTTTTAGATTAATTTAAGACTCGACAGAGCTTGAATGACCATAATTATGGTCGAGATGCCTCCGACACCCAACCAGATCATTTTTTGATTAAAAGTAGCTTTTTTATCAAGTTTCGCAAATTCATATTTCTTAAATTCTGCGAAATCTTTGCAAAGAGATTTATATCTTTCTTCACAACCGTTATTTTGTTTGTTCAAATCTTTACCTAAAGAATTGAGTTTAGTTTCTATTGTAGAGAGTCTATTTTCTATTTTTAAGAATAAATTTAAATCAGGCATGATTAATATAACCAAAGGTTCATTAAAAAGTTTTGTTCCAATGTGTTGGGGTTTTGGTCGAGAAATTAAAAAACATTTATATTATCACTTATTTTATCTATTGTGTCCTCGAATGTTGACAACTTCATATCAATTCTTTGTAACATTTCATACGGGGTCATAATTATACCTTTCGACTGATTCTATGTCTACACTGTAGATGTGGGATAAATGGTCTGTCTTCTGTGTATATTTTAGGATCGGCTTCTTGTTTGATTATCTTTTTCATTTCATCTAAAGAAACACCGTCATTTGTTCGAGACATTATCTTTTTACAATGTTTGGTTGTTCTATTATCGGTGGGTCCAATCCATTTATACTTATGTTTACCTTCTGGATCGATTTTATTGAAGCTCCAGTCTCGCATAGTATTTTGAAGTGATGAGCTTTCTGTTCTAAATATCATATCGGCCTGACTGTCTTTTGCTCCTAGACTCATCATCTTGTTTTTAATCGTATCTATTTTGTCCTCGTCGAGAAGACCTTTAAGAAGTATATCATTTATTTTACCAGAGTTGTCTTTGGTCACACCTTCATACTTTTTATCGAACAAACTCTTGTATAGGGTTTTAATAAAATCATTCATTTGTGCATCCTCTAGTTTTGGTTTTGTATCAAGACCCGTTGTGGACTCATCAAACATTCTTTTAATCAAAGCCGTCAATGCAAGGTTACGTTCATCGTCTGACTTGAATACATCTTCAGGAGCGGACATATTTGTATTCTGTGGGAAGTATGAACTTTCCCGGGGTTCAACCGGTTTATCTACAGGGCTTGCTTTAAACGTGTTGTCGTCTTTAAAGGTTATGTCGAATCCCATCTCTTGCATCAGTTTAGCATTTGTTATCAGTTGGTATTGTGTTTTTAATTTGTCTAGCTCATTCTCTGTGCTGTTAGGATTAAGAATTACTTCATAATCAGTTATGTTTAATTGTTCAAGAATCCAAGGGAACACTTCATTGTTGTAAATAATCTGACCGTCTTCAACGGCCTCGTTTGTAACAACGATCTGTTTAGACTCGTTATTAAGACCACCCGAAGATTTAACATCTCCCGTATACATGGGCATGACTTTATAGAGTGCTGCGATACTTCTTCGCATTTCGTCTCTTACTTCACTAAACTGCATCTCATCAAGGTTGTTCATGAAGTCAACTGTCTCAACGAACTTGTTTTTACCTTGAGCGTTTACCCCTATTATCGGAGTTGAGTGTGGGTTCTTTTTGAACATCGCCAAAGTTTCTCCTATCATTTTCTTAAGACCTTTACTATCTGGAGTGTTAAAGAAAGCCATCTTTTTAGGTTGTCTTTGTTTGGCGTAATAATCATGAATATATTTATCTTGGTACATAAGTGAACGGACTTTATGCCACACAACTACAGGGGGCGGGAATCCATACGTTAGAGAAGGAAAGTATTTTGAAACATGAAGAACCTCTGACTTGGTATAATAGTTAAATGTTCCGTTATGGTTTTCTCCTTTGAAATAAGCAGGGAACGTCATTTTACCGCAATCACACCAATCTTTGTCTTTAAGCAACATAGCTCTATGAACAGGACAAAATGTTAATTTCTCACCGTTATTATTGAAAGCGGGTCTTCCAGAATCATCTGCTATAATTTTAATAAACAAAGGCTCTATTCTTACAAACTCTTTAACATGTGCTTCGGCTATTATATTTCCGTTCCATTTGTAATCTTTAGCACAAAGCAAAAACCCATCATCGTATGTCTGTAGATCGTTTTCGAACAACCTTAAACACTTTATCATGGTTTGATCGTTATCATTACAGTCTTTGAATATCTTCTCAATGAGTTGTTTTTGTTTTTCGTCAGGTTCTTTTATTTTCTCTATTGTTTCATAACCTTTTTTAAACATCGATCCTTCTATTGCTCTGTTTACAGTTCTTAGTATGTCAGAAAATGTAACCAAATCTCTTACTTCTTTACGGTGTATTGGTTGAAAAGGAATCTTCTCTTCAGTTCCTATCATGTGATGTTCGTCTAAACGGACTCTTGGAGCCATATCTTCATCGTAGGCTTTCTCTAATTTATCTATGGTTGCGTTCTTTTCTTTTACGGTTGTCAATCCTAATTTAGATAGAAGTCCCATTGAATCACATTTATTATTAGATATGGTTATTTAAAAAGTTTATCAAAGTGCATCCAGTAATTTATCGAAGTCCTCAATTACTTCCATTTCCATGTTCCCGAGAGTAAGTGAATATCTTAATGCATCCATAATATGATCATGCACCTTTATCGGTGTTTCCTGAACAGGTTTCCCGTCTTTGGTGTCAGGGAATCTATAATTTTCAAACTCCATTATAGTATTCAAGCATTTCTTATCTATGAATAATCTGGGCTTACCATCTTGTTGGGTCTCAAGATAGGTTGATACTTTTTTAATCCCCGCAAGTATAGAACTTGTTTCACGTTCACCTGATATCTTCTCGGCAGGGAAACATGTTAATCCAATGTTTCTAAATTCCTGAATACCCGAGGGATTTGCAGAATCAAGTATGTAA
>Ga0307928_10004123_pt1 | contig 11052 bp, 7 predicted proteins | sample AceLakmetagen232_FD_201815 | JGI IMG/M metagenome (GOLD analysis project Ga0307928, IMG submission 201815) | Saline water microbial communities from Ace Lake, Antarctica - #232 | ecosystem: Environmental > Aquatic > Non-marine Saline and Alkaline > Saline | place: Antarctica: Ace Lake...
TAAGAAAAATTCATTTACTTTTTTACTCTATAGTTGTATAATATATTAAAGGAAATTTAAATTTATAGGAGGAAAAAATGAAGAGATTTTTAAGTTTAATACTTGTAGGATTTTTAGCTTTCTTCGGGTTTGTTGCTTGTACAGAAGAAACAACAGTAGCTGAAACAACAGCAGCTGAAACAACAACCGAAGCAGAGCTTACTTATGAAATTGCATTAGTTACTGATGTAGGGAACATTGATGATAAGTCATTCAATGAAGGCGCATGGAATGGTGTAGTACAATATGCTACTGAAAATGACATTACATATGCATACTATCGTCCAACAGAAGATAGTGACGCAGCTAGAGTTGAATCAATTGATGCAGCTATAGCAGCTGGTGCTAAAATTGTTGTATGTCCAGGTTATTTATTCGAAACAGCTATTTATGAAGTTCAAGGGGACAACCCAAACGTTTCATTCTTATTGTTAGATGGTGAACCACATAACTCTGATTATACTATTTATAACACTGAAGATAACACTCATAGTGTATTATATCAAGAAGAACAAGCTGGATTCTTAGCTGGATACGCAGCTGTAATGAACGGATATAGAGCATTAGGTTTCGTTGGTGGTAAGGCAGTTCCTGCAGTTGTACGTTTTGGATATGGATTCGTACAAGGTGCTGATTATGCAGCAGATGAATTAGATTTAGCTGCTGGTGATGTAACTATCAAATATTATTACGCAGATGCTTTTTGGCCAAGTCCTGAATTAGAAACTAAAATGGATTTATGGTTCTCAACTACTGGTGGAACTGAAGTAGTATTTGCTTGTGGTGGAGGATTATACTTATCTGTAGTTGCTGCAGCTGAAAAAACAACTGACCGTACGGTTATTGGTGTTGACGTTGACCAAGTAGCTGAATCAGATAGAATTATTAGTTCTGCTATGAAAGGTTTAACTGTTTCAGTATATGATTCTTTAACAGCATATTATGATAACTCAATGGCATGGCCTGCAGCATTAGCTGGAGAAACATCAGTTCTTGGTGCTTCAGTAGGTGGTATTGGGCTTCCAACCGTTACGACTTCATGGGGATTTGATACATTTACAATTACACAATATAATGCAATATTTGCTAAATTAGTAGATGCTTCAATAGTAGTAGTTGCAGTTATTGATGCACAACCAACAGTAACATTAGTTACAGTAGATTACGCAGCATAATATTAAGATTTACAAACTTAAGAAAAGGGACTTTCCCTTTTCTTTTTTTTATCTTTTATTTCCTATTTATGATATAATATTTTGAACAGTATGTATATAAATACATAAAACTAGAAATTTAGAAAAATTTAGAAAGGATTCATATGGAAAACTACATTATTGAGATGGAAAACATCCGTAAAGAGTTTCCTGGGGTTGTTGCTAACGATAATATTACTCTTAGACTTAAAAAAGGCGAAATTCATGCATTGCTTGGTGAAAATGGTGCTGGTAAGTCTACTTTGATGAGTGTTTTGTTTGGTTTGTATATTCCGGAAAAAGGTGTTATCAAGAAAAATGGTGAAGTTGTAAATATTTCCAACCCTAACGTAGCTAACGAATTAGGAATTGGAATGGTACATCAACATTTTAAATTAGTTGAGGTATTTACAGTTTTGGAAAATATTATTTTAGGAGCTGAACCTACTAAGAACGGGTTCTTAACTACTAAAGAGGCTCGCAAGAAAGTAGTTAGTTTAAGCGAAAAATTTAATTTGAAAGTTGATGTTGACGCAACTATTGAAGACATCTCGGTTGGTATGCAACAAAGAGTTGAAATTTTAAAGATGCTTTATAGAGAAAATGAAGTATTGATTTTTGATGAACCAACAGCAGTTTTGACTCCTCAAGAAATTGAAGAGTTAATGAAAATTATGAGGAATTTGATTAAAGAAGGAAAATCTATTCTATTTATTTCCCACAAATTGAAGGAAATTATGGCAGTTTGTGATCGTGTTACAGTTCTAAGAAAAGGTAAATATATTGGGACAGTTGATGTAAAAGATACTACAACTTCAAAATTATCAGAAATGATGGTTGGTAGACATGTTGAAGGTATCAAATTGTCTGAAAATAAAAGTATAGGGGATATTGTTTTAAATGTTGATAACATTACTGTTTCTAGTAAATCACATAAAAACAATGCCGTTAACAATGTTTCGTTCCAAGTTCATGAAGGGGAGATATTAGGAATTGCTGGTATTGAAGGGAATGGACAAACTGAACTCGTATATGGTATTACTGGTTTAGAAAAAATAGTTAGTGGTAAATTATTTCTTAATGGAAAAGATATTACAAAAACAAGTATTCGTGAAAGAAATCTAATAGGAATGAGCCATATTCCTGAAGATAGACATAAATACGGATTAATTTTAGATTATAATTTAGCTGATAATTTAGCTTTAAAAAAATATTTCCAAGAAGGATTCCAACATCGAGGATTTATCAATAAATCTTTTATAATTGAATATGCAAATAAATTAATTGAAGAATATGATATTAGAAGTGGTAAGGGCGCAGCTACAACCGCAAGAAGTATGAGTGGTGGTAACCAACAAAAAGCTATTATTGCTAGAGAAATTGATTGTGAATCAACATTATTAGTAGCTGTGCAACCTACTAGAGGTTTAGATGTAGGTGCAATCGAAAATATTCATAGAACACTTATAGCACAAAGAAACAATAAGAAAGCAATTCTAATGATCAGTCTTGAATTGGATGAAGTTTTAAATATTAGCGATAGAATTTTAGTTATGTACAATGGAGAAATTGTGGCTGAATTAGATCCTAAGAAAACAACACCTCAAGAAATTGGCTTGTATATGGCTGGAGCTAAGGTTCAAGACAAAAGAAAAAAGAAAGAGGTGAAAGCAAATGGCTAAAGATATTAAATCACCTCTAAAGAAAAAAAGAAAAAAATCAGGTAATTCATTTATGTTCGTATCAGCATTACTTGCTATTTTTGCTGGATTGTTAATGAGTTTTATATTATTATTTATTTTGGAAGCAACGAAAACAGAATCTAATTTTGAGTTGCCTTCTCAAGTATTTAATAATTTTATTACATATGCTTTTAAAGACACACCATCAATGATAAAAGTTTTGTATAACGCTGCTCCTCTAATCCTTTGTGGATTAGCAGTAGGGTTTGCATTCAAAGCTGGTTTATTCAATATTGGTGCTACAGGGCAATATACTGTAGGTGCGTTCTTTTCATTAATTGCAGTTATTTTATGGGGCTTCCCTTGGTGGGCAGCTATATTAATAGCTATGATTACTGGTGGACTTTGGGGATTTGTTCCTGGATATTTCAAAGCCAAGTTTAATATTAATGAAGTTATTACAACGATTATGTTAAATTGGGTTGCTGTATTTTTTACGAGATTATTATTATATAATCTACCAGATATGAGAACATTACCTCCTTGGGATAGAACTGATGCTATCGGATTTCATAATCCTTCGGGATTATTACCGGACCTTGGACTAAAGGAATTAACAGGTAGTTCTTTCATTAATATTGGTATTATTATTGCTATAGTAGTGGCAATAATTATTCATATTGTCATGAATAAAACTACATTTGGATATGAAATAAAAGCTTGTGGTCATAATAAAAATGCTAGTATCTATGCAGGAATTAAAGCAAAAAGAACTATCATCTTAACAATGGTTATAAGTGGTGCATTATCAGGTATTGCTGGAGGAGTAAGTTTCCTTGCGGGAACTATTCAATTTACTACAGATAGTCAACTGTTGCCAATGGGATTCAACGGAATACCAGTAGCTTTATTGGCATTTTCCAATCCATTAGGTATTATTGTTTCAGGTTTATTTATTGGATATTTATATGTTGGTGGACAAGCCTTTGAAGGTGTTTATAGTAGTGAAGTAACAAATATAATTTTATCCGTAATTATTTATTTCAGTGCATTTACATTAATTGTTAGCCAATTCTTAAAGAAAAAAGTTTCTAATAAAACTGATGATGATGATAGCAAAAAAAATATATTTAAACGACTTATGGATAAGGTTATCTCCTTATTTAAGAAAAAAGAAAAAGTCGTCGTCGATAACGAAGATGAGGAGGTGACTAACTAATGGATATAGTAGCTATTCTTATTTCGAAAACTATATTATACGCTGTTCCTCTATTGTTAGGAGCTTTAGCAGGAATGTTCTCTGAACGAAGTGGTATTATTAACATCGCTTTAGAAGGAATTATGATTATTGGGTCTTTATTTGCAGGAGTTTTCTTGTCTGGAGCTATCATAGATTCTGGATTTGCAGAAAATTCTCCACAATTAGTTGTGTTACTTGCTATGATTGTTGCAGGTTTAGCTGGACTATTATTCTCGTTATTGTTAGCTTTTGCTGCTATCAAATTAAAAGCAGATCAGGTTATTAGTGGTACAGCGTTGAACATCTTTGCGCCTGCTTTTTCTGTATTGTTGATTTATGCATTAACTTATACTGGTAACTCTAAAATACCATTGCCTGATTTAGTAAACTTAAGTGCTGAATCATTTGGATTAGATTCAACAAATATTGTTGGTTGGATAAACACATTACTTTTTGGAAATTTATATTTGACAACGATTATTTCTATACTAATCTTAATTGCTTCGTTTGTAGTTCTATATAGAACTAAATTCGGATTGCGATTAAGAGCATGTGGTGAGCATCCGCAAGCCGCTGATTCAGTTGGTATTAATGTGATAAAAATGAGATATATCGGTGTAGCAATCTCTGGTTTCTTAGCTGGACTTGGTGGATTTGCTTTTGCAATGGGTAATGGACAAATTCATCAATCTGATGTTCTAGGTTATGGATTCTTAGCATTAGCGGTTATGATTTTTGGTAACTGGAAGCCATTTAAAATATTGTTTGCTGCTTTATTCTTCTCCTTTTTTAGCTCAATTGCAATACTTGCAAGTACGATTACATTCTTACCGAAATTTGGATTAGATAAGGTTGAAAATTTATATAAAATGTTACCTTATATTCTTACATTAATTGTATTAGCATTTACATCTAAAAAATCACGTGCTCCAAAGGCAGAAGGTATTCCTTACGATTCTGGAAAACGTTAATAGTTGTTAATTAGAGCCCTACTTTTATAAGTGGGGTTTTATTTTTTCTTTTGTGATATGAATAAAAATTCATATTTTGCCGCGATTTTATTATTTTTTATTGTTATAATATTATAGTTATGATACAATATTGACGGTGATAGAATGATTAATCAAGAGCATATAGAAGCTCTTTATGATTGCTTCGATGAGTCGGCTACTTTACTATATAAAACGCACAAAATACCATATCTGGAAGGTATAGTTAAGACGTGTGAAAACATAATGGCAAACTCTGTAGAAGATTCGTATTCTGATATAATAGACGAGTTAAAAACTATTCTAGAAAAAGTATCGGATATTGAATTCAATAAAGAAGAGATTCGAAAAGCATTTCAATACGCTTGTTTAAAGGGTTTTAAACATGAGAATATATCAAATCAAATGATAACTCCAGACACGATAGGAGTTTTTATTAATTATTTGATTTCAAAACTTTATAATAAAAAACATCTAGATATATTAGATCCATTAGTTGGAACAGGAAACTTAATTACAAATATAGCAAACAACCTGGATAAAACCACTAATATATTTGGAGTAGATTTTGATGGAAATTCCTATAAATTGTCAACGGCAATATTTGACATGTTAGGATATGGAGAACAAGTTTACTTCCAAGATACAATTACTTTTAAATGCCAACCTATGGATTTAATCGTGAGCGATTTCTCAGGGGTTTTAGAAGATAGTGTATATAATATAATTGGGCATCTTAGTGACAACATAAAAAGCGGTGGGTTTTTGATTGGTATCTTTGATGAGGAAGTCGTTAAAGAAAAGGTTTTAGTTGAACATGCAAAAGAGTTAAATGATTTATGGAAATTATTTGGTTTAATTAAATTACCAAAAAAAATTTTAAAAAATTCTGAGAAGGTAATCGTAATCTTCCAAAGTGATGGATTAAATATAATTCAACCAAAGAACTTTTTACTAGTAGATTTACCAGATTTTAATGATCAAGTGGGCTTCAAAAAAGTTATTAATCATTTAAATGCTTGGTTTGAAAATATAGAATTTTACAAATTAGGAGAGTAAATAATTATGATAAAAATTATGGCAGTAAATGCAGGAAGTTCATCTTTAAAATTTCAATTATTAGAGATGCCTGAAGAAAAACTAATCACAAGCGGAATAGTAGAAAGAATAGGAATGAAAAATTCAGTTTTCGCTATTAAATTTAATGGGAAAAAACAAGAAGAAGTTTTGGATATTTCAGATCATGCTGTAGCCGTTAATATTCTTCTAAATAAATTAATTGAGTTAAAAATTATAGCTTCATTTGATGAAATATCAGGTGTAGGACACAGAGTTGTTCATGGTGGAGATAGAATTGCTGAATCTGTAGTATTGGGTGAAAAAGAAGTTGCATACTTAGAAGAAATAGTAGACTTAGCACCCTTACATTTAATTCCAAACTTAACAGGAATTAAAGCGTTTAAAAAAGTTTTACCAAATGTAAAACATATTGGTGTATTTGACACGGCTTTCCATCATACAATGCCTGAAGAATCATTCTTATATGCTGTACCATTTGATTGGTATGAAAGATTCCAAGTTAGAAAATATGGATTTCATGGAACAAGTCATAAATTTGTTTCTAATAGATGTGCTGAAATCATGGGTAAAAAACCTGAAGAATGTAATATTATTGTTGCTCATATAGGAAATGGGGCTTCTATTTGCGCTGTTAAGCAAGGACGTTCAGTAGATACTTCAATGGGATTCACACCACTTGATGGTATTCCAATGGGAACTAGATCAGGAGCCATCGATCCAGCTATCATTGAATATATGATGATTAAAAAGGGAAAATCTGTTAAAGAAATTACTAATTACTTAAATAAACAATCAGGATACCTTGGTATTTCAGGTATATCTTCTGATTCAAGAGATTTAGTTGCAAAAGCTGCAAAAGGAAATCATAGAGCTAAATTAGCTATTGAAGTACAAGCTAAAAGAATCGTAGATTACATTGCTTCATATTACGTATATATGGGTGGAGCAGATGCTATCGTATTTACAGCTGGTATTGGTGAAAATGCTAAGACAACAAGATCAAATATCATTAATAGATTAAGTGCATTAGGCGCTAAAATTGATGAAGAAAGAAATGATTGTCGCGGAGTTGAAAAATTAATTTCAACTGATGATTCTAAAATTAAAGTTTATGTAATTCCTACTAACGAAGAAGTTATGATCGCAAGAGATACACTAGCTTTACTATAATAAAGAAATATAACCCCTTCCTAGTAATATTTACTAGAGAGGGGTTTTTTATATGCAATTTTGTCAGATTATTTTTTGCCTATTAACTTTTTTAAGTCCGATGAAGTTATATGACTCAGAGAATATTAAAATTAAAGGTGAATATGAAACTCATGAATACATAATATCTTATGGTAGTATCGTAAACGAAAACGTAGATGGTTTTTTAGTAATTACTGATATAAATACGAATGAAGAAATATCTAGAATCATATATGATGATTTGGGATTTGAATCATTTTCTTTTGTAGCGGATATAGGAAATGAAGAAATTATCATAGTTTGTGACAAATACTATTTTAGTGATAACTTTGAAATTCCGTTGTTTAAAAATGTTTTATTGATGAAATATAACTTAAAAGGAGAAAAGATATCTCAAATTGTACTTCAAGAAAAGCCAGCATATTATAATAATCACAATAACTATTTAATCATAACGTATAAAGATAATAGTACAGAATTTTTAAATAATAATATGGAATATGTTAAAGAAATTCAAATAGAAGAGGAATATATTGCTGAATATTCAACTCAATATCAGGGAATAGCATATATAAATGGCGAAATTGTTGATGATATATATATTGATTATCCTGGCAACTATAATATATCCATTACAAAAAACCAATATGTTTATTCATATTCAATTGTAGTTAATCCTCTTATAATTATTAATGGGGAAATATATAATGACGTGTATACCGGCAGTATTAATGTAACATCTAAAGGACAAATGGAGATAAATGGAGATTCATACGTCCCTGGTGATACAATAAGTAATCCGGGGTACTACAGTTTAATAATCTATGGAATTAATGATTATATCTTTCAAGAAAATATAACTATTATTCCTTCCATTACGTATTCTCTAGGCGATCTTACATATGACTTTATGGATGGGCTTGTTGTATATGAAGCAATATCTCTCTACTCGAATGGAATAACAGTTTTGGTTAATGATGAATTATATAACTCAAAATTAATATCTGATACGGGAGATTATACTTTAACTATATATGGTGTAAATGGAATGCAATATGAATTTTTGTTTAGTATCTATCCGAAAGTTACAGGAATAGAGAATACAGGGATCTATGAAGAAATAGATTTTACTGTGTTTGGTGATGCTACTCTAAACGGAGAGACGATCAGCGGAAATACTCATTTAGATATTCCAGGCGCTTATAGATTGGATTTATTGATGAATGAAAGTATATATAAAAGTTATAATTTTACAATAATAGGCGACCCCCTTGTTGAAGAAGAAATAGAACAAAATCTTTTTAACTATAACTATATTTTCTACGCAATAATTGCGCTAGGAGGTATATTAATTTTGCGTAAAAAATAGTTATTTATAATTTAATATGTTATAATTATTTTGGTGAAATATATGATTAATTTTGACTTATTTGTTGAAAGCACATATTCTATGAATGGTAGTTTATTAGATATTGATAGACTAGTTGAAAAAGCAAAAGAACTAGGTTATAAGACACTAGCTTTGGTTGATCAAAATCATATGTATGGAGCATTAAAATTTTATAAGAAATGTTTAACATCAGGAATTAAACCAATTATCGGATTAAGTGCTTCACTTGAATCTGATTTTTTTGGTGTTATAAACATTATTTTACTTTCAAAGAATAATAATGGTTATAAAAACTTGATTCAAGTTAGTTCTTATATATCTGAGAACAAAAAAATAGATTTTGACTTTTTGAATAAGTACAAAAAAGACTTGGTTTTAATCATTAAAAGCGATGAAGGGAAATTTTCAAAATACGTTTACGAAAACAATCTAGATAAAGCTAAAGAAATTTATTTAGAAACTAAGAAACATATCAGTGAAACATATATTGGATTAGACATTAATGATTACGCTATGGAGATGCAAGTAGCTCCTAAATTAACTGAAATAGGTAAGACATTTATTGTAAACAAAGTTAAATATCTTGAGAAGAAAGATAAAAGCACATCAAATATTCTTAGTAAAATTCTTAAAGAAGAATCCGAAGATGTAGGGTTATTTCAAACCGAAGAAGTGTTCCATCACTTCAAAAAATTGAGTAAATTAGATAAGATGTATTCCTCTTTTCCAAGCGCTATTACGAATACGATGAAATTTATAGAATCATGTCATTTAGTTATTGATTTCAAAACAAGACACCTACCTAAATTTCCTATAAATGAGGGTAACGCATATGATAAGTTAGTTGAACTGACAACAAAAGGTTTAACGAGAAGACTTATGCAAAACAAATTATATAAATTAAAACATAAAGAGTATAAACAAAGATTAAATTATGAGCTAGAAATAATTAAGAAAATGGGATATGAAGACTATTTCTTAATTGTTTGGGATTTTGTTTTATATGCTAAAAAGAGTGGTATTTTGGTTGGACCCGGAAGAGGATCTGCCGCAGGGTCTTTAGTTGCTTATGTACTAGGAATAGTAGATGTTGATCCTTTACAACATGATTTGTATTTTGAGAGATTTTTAAATCCTGAAAGAATTACAATGCCTGATATCGATATGGATTTTCCTGATGATAAAAGAGAAGAAGTAATTCGATATGTAATTGAAAAATATGGAAAAGAAAAAGTGGTATCTATTATTACGTTTGGAACATTCCAAGGTAAATCAGCTATCAGAGATGTTGGTAGAATATTAGAAATAGATACTGTCGTATTGGATGAGCTATCTAAAAATTTGTCTATGGCGGATAATTCTATTGAAGTTTTTAGAAACGAATTTCCTAAAGAATACCAGTATTACACAAATATAGATAAAATCAAAGAATTAGTAACGATAGCGGAAAAGATAACTGGATTAGTAAAACATATTTCTACTCATGCTGCAGGTATAATAATATCTGGTGAAAATATTAAAGAATATTCACCAATACAACCTGGATTAATGGGTGCTTATCAAACTCAATATGAAGCATCTGATTTAGAAGAAATTGGTCTTTTGAAGTTTGATTTTTTGGGAATTAGAAACTTAACAATAATTAAGGATACATTAACTCGAATTAAAGAAAATGAAGGCAAAAACATTAATATATATAGGATTCCTTTAGATGATAAACCGACATTTGATTTATTAAAATCAGTAAAAACTTTAGGAGTTTTTCAACTAGAATCTGATGGTATGATGGATTTAGCGGGAAGAATGCAGATTGATAAGTTTTCTGAAATTGCAACCTGTATTTCTTTGTTTAGACCTGGTCCAATGGAAAATATACCCGCATATTTAAGAAGAAGAAATAATGAAGAAAGAGTGACTTATCCACATATTGATTTAATGCCTATATTGAAATCTACAAATGGGATAATTATCTATCAAGAACAGATTATGGAAATCGCAAATAAGTTTGCTGGATATTCATTGGGTGAGGCAGATGTTTTAAGAAGGGCTGTAAGTAAAAAGAAAAAAGATATATTAGTTAAAGAAAGAAAAAATTTTGTTTCTGGCGCTATAAAACAAGGATATTCAGAAAAAATAGCTGATGTTATATATGACTACATAGTTAAATTTGCAAACTATGGATTTAACAAAAGTCATGCTGTTGCTTATGCTTTAGTAGGCTACTGGATGGCATATTTAAAAGCTAATT
>Ga0307928_10004124_pt1 | contig 11051 bp, 16 predicted proteins | sample AceLakmetagen232_FD_201815 | JGI IMG/M metagenome (GOLD analysis project Ga0307928, IMG submission 201815) | Saline water microbial communities from Ace Lake, Antarctica - #232 | ecosystem: Environmental > Aquatic > Non-marine Saline and Alkaline > Saline | place: Antarctica: Ace Lake...
GCGTACACGGTGATGACGATCTCCGCGGAGATCATGTTGTCGACCCGGCCGATGGTGACGTCGTCGTCATCGGCATCGGCAAAGTATTTATGTATTGCCTTTTCGTATACGTCAGCGTCCGCGACGTTCTTGAGGTGCAAATTGATCGTGACCTCGAAGCATAGCTCATTGTCATAGGACGCGAAGATGCGACCATCGACCAGCAAAACAGGTTTTACCTCGACACCGCAGAGGACGCCGCACTTCTTCAACTGACGTATGATCTCCATGTCCGCCGAGCTCTCAGCTATCCTGAAGTCATTCCTAATCTTATTCAGCAGAATGTGTATTGGGCTCTTGCTCATGAGTTCTCCTTGTTCTTGAGTGGTTCGGGTTGTCCGCCGATCCACCGGTATCCGAACGCCTCGATGCCGTTAGGTACGCACGACAGGACAGCGATCCCCTTAGCCAGAGCATTGAACGCCTCGGCCACCTCGCCCTTCTTGCCGCCGCCGTACAGGAGGATGTCGCCCTTCGTGGCGAGAAGGTCAGCGATCTCACCGACGGTCTTCATGTGCTCGTCTAGTGTCGCCGGTAACTCAAGATCATGGTGCCATATGGGCACCGCCGCCACGAGGGCATCGGCGAGCCTGCCTGTTCCTTCGCCGACAGCATCCGCTGTCATCGCGCCACCACGTAGCCTTCAGTGTGCTCTAGGTCCAAGATGCCGTCATTGACCCGGAACACGCCAACGGCATCCCCTTTATCTGGGTCTTTGAGGAGCAGCCATATCTGGTCGTCGTTGCATTGGAAGGCTTCTTCTAAGGCGGTCTCGACGGCCACGACGTGCTTCTCGTCATCTTCGTCGATATGGGTGACCTCGGTGTTCCGCCCGACCTCACTTTCGAGCGCCTGGAGCGCTTCGACCAGCGTCACCGTGCCTACTAGATGGGTCATGAGACCCCTCCTTTCTTGGAATATGTTCGAGAAACGCTCAAGTTCGACAGGATCGTCGATCGCGTCGATCATCCGCTCGGTCTTGTTCAGGTGCACCCGTTCAACCATCGGCTCCAGGGCTGGGATGATGAGGCTGTCGGCCATCACCAGCACGACCCCAAAGAAGAAGGGAACCAGCATCAAGATAAAGAACCTCGCCCAACGCGCATCGCGTATGGCTCCTACGACCCCACAGACGTCGGAGAACCTTCCTACGAGTTTGTACAGGAAGCTGAACATGTCGATGCCGAACATCACACACATGATGCAGCCTATTATCTGTATAAACGTCAGCACTTACTTCTCCCTTATTCCGAGGCGCGATCTCGCCGACCTTCAACTAAAGCGATCTTCTCGGCCCACAGTTCGAGAGCGCGGGCTGTCGCCCGTCTCATGGTCATCGGCTCGATATCTTCCGTGTCACCATATACCCGGTAGCGCGGATTTAAGATACCGGGAACGGCATCTAGATACCCGACGATCAGGCGGCATGCGCCGACGCGCACGTCCACGCATACTACCGACGGGCAGAAGGTGTCGAACTTGACCGGCCCCTTGGCGGTCAGCCATACGCCGAGGCTGCGGTCGCACTTGTCCACGAGGACGTCCTCATTGGGGTCATAAACGCGGGGGCAGTAGATCCAGTCGTCGCGGTCCAGAGCCGTCGTAATCCGTTCCGACGGTACAACACGCTCGACCTCGTCCTGGACGTGCCGCCCCATCTCGGTAATGCAATGACCACAGGTGGGTTGGTTGTTGATCGCGACGGTCGCCGGTCGCTCGCATATGTGGCATCGTTCGCCATGCCGTATGACGGACACATGTACGAGATGCTCGTCTGGCTCTTCGCCCATAAGCTCGCTGATCTCTTCTTCTGCCCACCGACGGTCTTCATCTCGGATGAAGGCAACGAGCGCGTCCTTGTGACCGGCCGCCCGGATGCAATTGGCACAGGTGGTTACACCGTTCAGCGTCAAGCTCGTCTGCAGGTCGCACGAGATGCACTTATGCTTCTCTTTGGTGCGCCAGATCTTTGGTTCAGACATGGAATCTCCTTCTTTTACCTCGGCCTCGACCTCGGCTAGGAAAAAGGCGAAAAGTGCGTCCTCGTAACCCTGCTTGTCAATGCAGAAAGCGCAGGCGGTCACGCCGTTCAGCATTAGGCTCGATTGGCGGTTGCACGAAACGCACTCATGCATCTCCTCGGTTCGTTCAATCTTCGGCTTAGCCGTGAGATCTCCTTCTTTTGTCTTTGCCTCGGATTCGTCCTTGGCTTTGGCCTCGGCTTCAGTTCGGTAAAAGGCGACAAGCGCCTTCTCGTAACCCTGTTCTCGGATGCAGCGAGTACATGTGGACACGCCGTTCAACTTCATCAACGTGTAGTGACTGCACGAGATGCACTCATACGTCTCTTTGGCGCGCTCGATCTTCGGCTCAGCCGTGAGATTTTCTTCTTTTGCCCTGGACTCGGCCCTGGCTTGGAAAAAGACGGTGAGCGCTTTCTCGTAGCTCTTCTCATCAGTGCCCCAGATCTTCGATTCAGACTGTTCTCTCTTGTACCGACGGTTTTCATCTTGGACGAAGGAGTCGAGTGCATCCTCGTAACCGGCTATCTGGATACAGCCACTACAGGTGGTCACGCCGTTCAGCATTAGGCTCGATTGGCGGTTGCACGAAACGCACTCATGCATCTCCTCGGTTCGTTCAATCTTTGGTCCGGGATCTCCTTCTTTCGTCTTTACCTCGGTTTGGATAAAGGCGGCGAGCGCCTTCACGTGGCCCTGTTCCCGGATGCAGCGACCGCAGGTGATCACGCCGTTCAGCACCAGATTCGATTGGTCTTTACAAAAGCAGCATCCGCGCATTTTCTTGATTCGTTCAATCTTTGGTCCGGGATCTTCTTCTTTCTTGTGCCGACGGTTTTCATCTTGGATGAAGGAGTCGAGTGCATCCTCGTAACCCTGTTCTCGGATGCAGCCACTACAGGTGGTCACGCCGTTCAGCATTAGACCCGATCGGCAGTCGCACGAGCCGCACTTGTGCATCTTCTCGGTGCGCTCGATCTTCGGCTCAGCCACGAGATCCCTTTCTTTCGTTTCGGGTTTGGGCTTGAGATCAACTTGGAGAAAAAAGGCGGCGAGCGCCTTTTCGTGGCCCTGTTCCCGGATGCAGCGACCGCAGGTGATCACGCCGTTCAGCACCAGGTTCGATTTACCTTTACATATACTGCACTTGCATACCGTCTTGGTTCGTTCAATCTTCGGTTCAGACATAAGATCTCCTTCCTTAGCTTATGTTCGAGCGTCGCTCGTACTAAGCAGCAGCGTCGCTCGAACTCATAAGTTGAGCGGATTAGCGATGCCGATCAGCACGAGGCCGACAACGAGGCTGACGACGAAGATGCCCGCGAAGAGCAAGAACCGGTTCCACCTCGCCTTATTCGTGGCCGCCTCGAACCCTAAGATGGGTGCCTTTAGCATGATCTCGATCAGGAGCATGACCATCCACAACCCCATTACGAAGCATAGCATCCAGCAGGCTATTATCGTTACCGATGTTATCATCGTTTCTCCTTATGTCTTATGTTCGAGCGTCGCCCACACTAGGTAGTAGCGTCGCTCGAACTACTTGTGGTTCAGATCTCTCGGCGTCGGCTCGAAACTCGGCATCGAGAAAACCGTCGAGGTATCTGCCATAGCCGGTCTTGCACAGGCAGTCAGGACATCGCGCCTCATCACCGGGCAGGATGCGGATATCACAGAACACGATGTCGGTCTCCCGGCCGCATATGATGCAAGGTACGATGAAGTCGATCCTCGCGATGGTGATCTTGTTGCCACTCTTTCCGTCGGTGAAGCTGATGGGCACGTTTTTCATGGGGTTTTCCTTCGTTTCAGCTTATCATCACGATACATATACTTAGATGTTTGTCAAGCGTTTTCGTGATTTCCTTTTCGATCAGCGCCTCAGACTTCTTTCGGGTTGCTCGTCAATCCAGTGTCCTCGATGAACCGTGGACCGACCACGCCATCGTCATCGACCTTGTGGATATGAAGGCGAGTGCCGTCGCTGACGATAACGAAATTGGGGTCGTCATCTCTTTTCAGCCCCCACGCCGCGTGCGCGGCCTCGACGGTCAAGCGTGTACCCGCACGATGTTTGAGTATCCGGTCCCAGCCAGCGCGGTCGCCGACGATCTTGATGGCGTCTGCCAATGATATCGATGCCATGATGCCTCCCAGCATATTGAAGAAAAAAGTTAGCGCCGCTTACCCCACTTGATCCGCAGCCAAGTAGCATAGTCGGGGCAGCCGCGGCTCGCCCACTCCAGTCGCTCGATAGTGTTGGCCGGTCCGTTCCATTCTTGCTTCTTCATGGGGTCTCCTTTGTTTCAGCCTACCACCACCATACACGTTTTTAGATGTTTGTCAAGCGCTTTTTGAACACTTCTTTTGTAAGAATGGCCCCCGCATTAGTTGTCGCCAATAAATGCGGGGGCCACCAGGCCGAAACCATTCATCGCTCGGGGACGATCTAGATGCGCTACCTTGTTGGTCCCCGAAGGAGAGTCCATACCATAACACTGGTTAGGTAGGTTTGTCAAGCGTCTTTTTCATATGTTCTAAAAAGGGCGCACCGGGCGTAGGGGGTTGGGGATTAGGTAGGACGCCCGGTGCTTTAGGCGCGGACGTTCACGGGATGATCCGTGAGCGCCCGTAGGTGCTCTTTTGTTCAGTCCCACCATAGGCGTAGTACCGATTCGCCAGGTGGGAGCGTATCTTTCGGCAGCCCGTGGTAGCTGCCCACCATGTGCTCGTACTCTTGGAAGTCATCCACGCTGATCTCGTCGGCCTTGAAGCTCTTGCCGAGCTTGGCGAACGCCTTGATTTCCTTTGTGGGACCACGAGCGTACAGCACCGGCGAGTTCTCACGTCCAAAGCGGAACTGGAGCGTGCGAGCTTTGCCCACGGCAGCGGCGATCTTGCCGGGTGCGGCCATCCGATCGCTGTAGGAGTAGTCGGGGTCTCCGGCGGCAGCCAGGATCGCGGCGGCGGTGTCGCGGGGCGAGCACCAGGTCGTAGCCAACCAACTGAGCTTGCGTTTGTCGTGGCGTCCGTGCCAGTCGCCGTAGGCGGCATCGGCCTCCTGGGATACGTTGCCCTCTTCGACGACGGGGCCGCCGCTCCACTCGTCGAGGATCTTGTCTACGTTGCGGGTGTCACGGTCGTGCATAGCGATCTCCTTATACGTGTATCTTCTTTGAGCGGCTTCTGCGATCGAGGCTGTTGAGGCGCAAAGCGCCGAGAGGTCGAGATGTACACCACCGGTGGTGTATAAAGTACCCATTAGAGGCGTTCAAAAGGCGCTTGACAAACTGTTATTATTGATGGTAGTATTGCGGGTCAAGGCTGAAACAAGGAGTCGCACATGGAACACGCCACGGTCGTCGTGGTCGTCGTCCAGGTCGCGCCCCCACCATTACCGCCGCCGGAACCGACACGCCCCATCTGGGCGCTCTTGGTACGCGCCGTGCGCTGGTTGCTGGGGCTGCTGAGCTGACCGGGCGATCACAAGAAAACTAGTAAAAACATAAGGTTTCTTATGATCTATGGGTAGTAGCTAGATATCTCTTGCACACCACCGGTGGTGTACAATCCTACCCCTCGCACGATGATCACGCCGCCTGCAGGAAAGATACAGGATGAGAGGAGATCGTCATGAGCTACTGCTACCTCGTCTGCCCCCATACTGATGCGTCCCGGGCCTATCGCGCTGCCTGCAGGAAAAAATATGGGGCGAAACGAGATCAAACCTGCCGGTCGATCTCGCGAAGATACAGTGTAGGAGGAAATTATCATGAAAGACAAGCGAAACGTGGGCCAGATACTTGATGAGTGGAACGAGGACCCCAAGCCGTTCGTCGAGGATCTGAAGGACGCGGCGCAGAAGATATACGAAAACACCGGCTTCCAGCAACCGTCGTCAATGCCGATGGATGAAGATCACCTGAAAGACTTGCATCTCAAGGCCGCCGCTTCGGTGATTGCTGACCTCTTTACCGGAAAGGCCGAGCAGGCTAAGAACACGATCAACGGTGCCTTCAGCAAGATGCCGGATATCGGCGTGTCCGCCGACGACTACAAGCGCATCTTCGTGGAGGCCCACCGGATTCTCCAGGGTCTCTACAAGAAGCTCTCGGTATCAATGGACCTGAGGGAAGACCTCGACGAAGCCGCAGATCCGACCAAGACGGTCATCGACGCCCTCGACCTGGTTACCGAGGCCATCGATCGGGCCGGTGCTAAGATTCGGGGTGTCGTGGCGCAGGGCAAGGCCGTTCCCGAGATCAGTGAGGCCAACAAGCTCTTGGCAGGGTGGCGCAAGCAGCTGGCCGCCCTCAAAGTAGCGTTGCGGAAGGCAGGTCAGTTGCGTGAGGATCTCGATGAGGCTGCTCCGCAAGATGAATCAATGAACAACATCGTCGACGTTATCGATAGCAGCTTGAAGAAGGCAAAGTATCGTATGTGGCCCGCAAAGGGTACTGGCAGCGTCGTGACGATGGATGCCATGGATACCAAGGACGACAACGTCTTTATGATTCGGGTTTCCAAGAAGAAGAACAGTAAATCCGAATAGACAACGTAGACGCCTGTAAAAACAGGGAGATGACCATGAACGACAAGCATGACGTAAGCCAGACGCTCGACGAGTGGAACGAGCAACCAGGCCCCGTCGCCGATGCGATGCCGACACTCGATGAGGCCAAGAAGAAAGAGTGGACCTTTGATGCCGCACCAGGCAGAGAAGCCGATGACGTAGTGGCCCACCTCCGGAAGTTCGGCCTAAAGGCGCGGGTCGTGAATAACGTGCGCGGTGCGGCGGCTTTAGGTGTGCGGAACGTGTCGGTGGCCGTCGAAGCAACCGGCAAAGCAGCCACTGTAGACGGACTCCTGAGCGTCTTAGATAATGCATTCGAGATGACCGACGATCAGCGCAACTCCATCCGCCGATCCAACAAGCGGGGGCCACTCCGTGAGGCCAAGAACAGCAACCCCTGGAGCCTTCTCGACGAGGCCGCGGGGTTCAAGTTCGTCATCCCCAAGGGTGTTGTTATCACCAGCATGAAATCGCTCAAGGAAGCGGCCATGTGGAACGTCCTGAACTACCACCTGGCGTTCATGGGCAAGGGCCGGAAGGTGTCTCAGTCGTACATCAATTCAACCGCAAACGGCCCGTCGGCCAAGTGCGGTTACCTGGTAGAGGTCGGCAAGACGCCCCGTAATGAGGTCATCACGGCCAACATGTTCATCTTGCTGGAAGCCGAGCGGACTACAGATGACTTCTCTTTCGAGATCACCGCACACGCCAAGTTCGACCTGGATACCAAGGTGTCACAGTCCGGCTCGCGTGGTGGCTCAGCGCAAGACTACAGCCAGAAAAGCCATGAGAGCCAGGGCATCGTAAGCGGCGACTTCACCAAGAGCGCCCGCGTCATCGAGAAAGACGTGAACGATCTACTGGTGCGTATTGAGGCCGATATTGCCAAAGCCTTCCGGAGATAACTAAACATCTGTAAAAATAAGGTGGTTTGTCAAGCGCTTATTTTGAGATGACCTATGTACCCGTAACTACCCAAGAATCCCGATGACGCATAGCGTCGTAAAAATAAGAAAAGACCAAAAAACGTAATGATTTCAACGAAATATTACATAATGTATCTTATGCGCAGTCGATGGTTATTTCATGCTCAGTGGCTAGTCGATATAGGTGTTAATTATCACTTGATCTTCTTGATGGCGGCCTTGAGCGCCTTCAGAATGACTTCCTCGGCGGGTTTGCTGGAGCTCATCAAGCCGATGCTATCAGCTTCGACGCCAAGAGCTTTAGCGATTTCTCCCTTGGTGTAACCGGGAAGCTTAGATAGGGTGATCGCAGCTGCTTTTGGATTACCCAGGAGCGCGTACACGGCAACGCCTGCGATACTACGTAGCGTAGAATCATCGAAAGGGGCGCTCTCGTTGAGCACGTCCTCGTGAAGCTGATCATCCGCACCGTCACCCCAACTCTTCAAGATCGCGTCAACGCCTCGTTTGTCTTCCATGTTGATCTCCTTCTGCTTGTATCTTCGTAGTACACCACTGGTGGTGTACTCGTGGTAGTCGACCCCTACGCCCCTCTGTTCTCTCGGACGCGGAGTCATGCGGCCTCGTCGAGGGGTTCACTCCATTCAGCCAAGAGGTCGGTTACGGTTCGTTTGTCGGTCATGATACGCCTCGTAGTGCTTGTTTGAATTCGCGGACGGCCCGCGCTATTTTATCTTCGTGGTAAATGTCGAGGGTGGACTCGTAGGCAGCTTTCACCCGCTCTATGAGCTTGCGGTGGGCCATAACTATCTTTTTGGCGGCGGCATCCAGGTGATTGAACGGTACCTCCAGCGTCTCTACGTCCAGCTGGTTGCCAAGGGCATGATCGTCCACCTCGGTGATCTCGAACGTCACCACGAGGGTGTCGTCATCCATGAACGCCTGCACCCGGACAATTTGGTCGCCTCTTAGGATGGGTGGGTTGCCCTTGAAACCATATCGCTGGAGCGACTTGCCGAGCTGGGCGTCGACTGCGTCCAGGTCCTCATCGAGGGGATCAGCCCACCCAGCCAGAATGTCATCTACGGTTCGTTTGTCGGTCATGGTTCACCTCAGTTAGAGCGGTCGCTCTCATGCACAACCTCGTGCATGATCTTCCCGCGGGCCACGTAGCCACCAATGAGTCGTTCGCGGCGAATCTTGATGGTCATCTCGATCCGATCCATGTACATCGTCTTGTAGTCGATGTTGACGCGAGCCGCCTTCGTGACGGTGCCCCCTGTCGGGGCGTAGTGTCGATCACCCTTCGTCCTGAAGATGTCGTCCACCTTGATATCGGCGGGGATAAGGGGCTTACCCCATGAGGAACCAGGCTTTAGCTGCGGACGGTCTTTCTTGATCACTGGGTTACCCCACTCGGTTAGGATCGTATCCACGGTCCGTCTGTCGCTTATTATCTTCTCGGGGGCTTTTGATTGATGCGCTCGGCTCGCTTGCGTTGGGCATCCTCGACTAGGAGGGTCACCTTGCGGCGAGGACCGTCGTTTACCGTGTGTCGAGCCTTATCCTGCTGGCATGACCGGCAGAGCGCCGTCTTACGGATGCTCTCGATATCGGCGGGATCGGTGATCTCCTTATGACAGACCTGGCAGGTGGACACGATGCCCTGCATCCTGCGTTCTTGATCATCTGTCGCCCGCTGACAGGTGGCGCATCGTACAGCGCCATCCACGTTCATGGCCGCCGGAACGAGAGCACCGCAGTCCGTGCAGGGGAGCTGAACCTTGGCTGTCGCGCATCGACGGCAGAGATCAATACTTGGTCCTCTTTTGTCCTGTCGGGAGTAGACCGAGAGAGCAGCAGCTCGGCGGTCACAGTGGTTACACGGCACGCACATTTGAGAGGAGTCATGCCGCCATCTCGATGCATCATAACTGTTTTTGCTTATGGGCGGCGTCGTATACCGTACACGGGTTAGTATCGTACCGAGATAATGAAAGAGGCCGGTGGTCGAGCGACGCTCATCAAGTTTTTCCTTGAGGGGCTCTATGACGTCCTTCATTACCGTGGCATCGACGACGATAGGCGGGATGGCCACGCCTGTACAGATTGGACAGCCACATAAGGTACCATCAGGGCGGTTCCTCAGATCGAAGTAGAGGTCATGCTCCGCGCAGTAGCTCCGTAGTTCGCCGGTATGCGGGTCGGTCTGAAACTGCCAACTAGTTGCCATGTCCTTGATCTCCTTTCGGCCAGACCTTGAGGGCGCGACGGATGTGCTCGCGATGCATCTCATCAACCAAGGAAGCAGCCCGACGTCGCGGGGCGTCCATCCTGCGCTGGCATGTCGCGCACCGGATGACGCCGTCGACGTTTGCCTCCGCCGGGACGTAGACCCCGCAGTCGGTACATGGGAGATGCCGTTTCGCCGCGCACTCGCGACAGAGCCACATCAGATCAGGTCCCGCCATTCTAGGGACTTGGATAGTTACGTCGATCACCATGAGCGCGGCAGGATGACGACGGCATAGGTCACACCGTGGCGGTGCGCTTGTAAGAGAGGGCCGTCTCCATCTCGACTCGCCGTAGCTGCTCACCGTCGGTCACTCCCCGCGCCCGCGTGCGCCCTTCGGCCAGACCTTGAGAGCGCGGCGGAGTAGGACGGCGTGCGGATGCTCAGAGCTGGGCCGTCCAGCAATCCGTGCCTCAGCCTGCATGAATCGGTTGCCGTCATGAAGTTCCAGCAGGTAACGCCCGTCGTCGCCGCCGATGAAGTGGGCTTCGTCGTCGCCGAATGTGCGGATCGGCAGGTGTCGTCCGCGGTACATCTTCTCGGGATCCTCGATGACCCCTGCCTCAATGAGCTTGCCCCACCGCCCCAGGTTACGCTGATGGTGGCGGGCGCAGCAGTCACTGATGTGCTTGCGGCTCGACCGCCAATCAAAACAGTAAGGGCAAACCCAGACACGGATGGGGCCGGACCCACTGAGATCGCCCACCCTCGGCTTGCCGGTGTCTTTATCGATTACGGTGGAGCGGATGGGAGTCAGAGGTCGGGGTCGCGCTAATCTGATGCGCTTCTTCTTGGGAATGCTCATATGGTGCGGCTCCTTTTTTTTGATCGACGTAGTAGCTTACCACGGCCATCAAAGTTTGTCAAGCGCTTTTGTAAAGTGGCACGTAGCAAGGGGTGTGCCAAGTTCGCCGCGTGCGTGCGCGAAAGTTCGCGGCGGGGCGCACTCCGAGTGACCGTTCGTTCTCCATCTTTTAGTTTCAGCGTCGCTTTATGTCGTGAACGTGTCGAGGTCTGTGAGTTTCAGGATAGCTCGGGCTGTAAGATTGAACGGGTGGGTTCAATATATTGAACGGGTGTATTCATTTTGGCTGTTGCGTGGTAAGCTATGTGATGGAGGACAAGATCATGAACCTTCCGACCAACCTAAGCGACGTGCTGCGGATTACAGTACGCCCCGGCGTGTCATGGATCTGCAA
>Ga0307928_10004125_pt1 | contig 11050 bp, 9 predicted proteins | sample AceLakmetagen232_FD_201815 | JGI IMG/M metagenome (GOLD analysis project Ga0307928, IMG submission 201815) | Saline water microbial communities from Ace Lake, Antarctica - #232 | ecosystem: Environmental > Aquatic > Non-marine Saline and Alkaline > Saline | place: Antarctica: Ace Lake...
TGAACTTAGAATTACTGATTTGATATTAAATATTACTGATGCAGATACCACAAAAGTTATGGGTATTGCGTTTTATAATATTGTATCCATGGATATCTCTGATTCTTCCATAACTGCAATTTGTGGAGCAACAAATAGCGCGATAGCAATTGGTATAACTGATAATACCACGGTAAGCTCATCTCATAATGATTATAGTGTTACAGATGCTGGCGGAACATCGAATTCATTTTCTATAGGTGCTACAAGCACGATGGTTTCTAACTTTGATTCTATTATAGCTGCTGATGGATTAGCTAATTTAGGAACGTTTACTCAGGTTAATTCCGAAGCAACTGGCTCATTAACTGTTACTAATGCTATAACTGCTGAAACTTTTTACACTAGTGTGGAAGCGGCTGCTATTGCTATTGAGGCAACAACTGTAGAAGTAGGTGGAACAGATGCCAATATAGATTTAAAGGTTACATCCAAGGGCACAGGTAAGGTTGTAATAAACGATCTTAATATTTCTGACCTAACAACTGGCACGTTAAGATCTGGCGCTACAGGTGATATTTCATCTCTTGCTGATGGTGCTGGTGGTACTTTGCTTATTGGTAAGGCTGGCGATGTTCCTATTTGGGCAAATATTACATCTACGAGTGGATCCATAGGTATTACTAATGGTGCTAACACTATAAGTTTAGAATCTTTGGGTTTAAATCAATCTAACGTATTATATGTTGGCAAGCATGGAAATGATACTAATGATGGTTTAACTATAGATAAAGCATTCTTAACTTTTGGGGCAGCTCTTACTGCTGGATCAGCTGGGGATGTAATTAGGTGTTTAGATGCTGGTACATATACTGAAAACTTAACTGGTGTTGCTAATATAGATATTTATGCTCCAAACGCAACCATAGTTGGAGTTCATACATTAAATGTATTAAATACATGGGAGTTTTCTAGGGCTATAGTTGCTACTTCTACGACAGGTTTCACTTTTAATGAGGTTGGTTCTGCTGCATATCTAAGAATATCAAGAATTACAGTTGAAGGTATTGGTATAGGTGTAGTAGTAATCAATGGAAGATTCTTTGTAGATATAGAACGTGTACTTATAGATGATGGTTATTTTATAGGTATATTAACTGCGGATGTTGTTGAAAGTAAATTTACAGAAATTATATTTAGTGGTGCTGGCGCAGCTTTCAGCTTTAGTGCTGGTTCAATGACCCATATAAGGGGTAACGCTGTAGAGAATGATGGTATAGCTGGAAATGGATTACTATTTTTTTCAACAGGAGCAGGATCACCTACAATAGATGGTATTATAGATAGTGTTAATCTAGAAAAATTTTCAAATTTAACAGCTACGACAGATGCCAGATTAATTGTAGGTACTTTACTTGGTACATTAACAGAAATTGGAGTTTCTACGGTAACTGTATGCGGAACAGAAAGAATAGATAATATACCTATTGGAGCAACTACTCCAAGTACGGGAGCATTTACAACTCTTACGGCGACTACAGGCCTGACTGTAACTACTGGTGATGCTACTATTAGTTCTGGTCTTTTGGCTTTACCGACAACTTCGGCTACAGTAGGCCAAATAACAATAAACACTGTTACCTATTTTCATGCTTTTGGAACTAATAATACATTTATTGGTAATGGATCTGGAAATTATACATTAACTACGGCAACAAATAATGTGGCTCTTGGAGGTTCTTCGCTTTCCTCGCTTACTGATGGTGATTACAATTCAGCTCTTGGATTTGGTGCTTTAAACTCTTGTACAAGTGGTTCTAGAAATTCCTGTAATGGATTCAATGGATTAACCCTATTAACTACAGGAAATTATAATACCACGGTGGGTTCTAATGTTCTTTTCCGCTTGTTAACTGGATCAAATAACGTTGGTATCGGTACTGATAATGGTTCGGGAACAGGATGGTCCGGGCAAGCATATACTAGCTCTGAAAGTAGCAATATAGTTATCCAGAATTCTGGAGTAGTTGGTGAGTCTAATAAGATAAGAATAGGTACTGACGGATCAGGTACAGGTCAACAGAATGCTACTTATATTGCTGGTATCTATGGTGTGACTCCTGGTGGAACAAAAAATATTGCCCTTATAGATAGTAATCATCAATTAGGTTCTGTTGCTACATTAGCTGTAGCATCTGGTGGCACAGGTCTGGCAACAATTACTGATCACTCTTTAATGGTTGGTTCTGGGGCTTCTGATATTACGCCTCTAGCTATTGGTGGCACAGGAGTCATTCTTCAAGGTAGTGCAGCAGCAGATCCAGTTTGGTCTACGGCTACTTATCCAGGTACTGCAGCAATAGGAACTATTCTTGTAGCTAGTGCAGCAAATGTAATTACTACTTTAGCACCTAGCACCGATGGTTATTTATTGACTGATGGTGGTGCTGGTGTAGCGCCTACCTGGAAAGCACCTGCTCCTGGTGGAATAACTTGGAATGAAGCTACTGGTACAACTCAAGCTATGGTCGTAGAGAATGGATACATCTGTAACAACGCTGCTCAAGTTGTATGTACTTTACCTACTACAGCTGCTGTTGGTAAAACGGTGAGAGTAAGTGGCTCAAGTTCTAGTGGTTGGAAGATAGCTCAAAATGCCTCACAGCTAATTCATTTTGGAACAGATACCACAACTACCGGTACTACTGGTTACTTGGAATCTACCGAGCAATATGACGCTGCAGAGTTGATATGCATAACAACTAATACGACGTGGAATATAGTATCGGCTGTAGGTAATATAACTATTGTATAACACTAGTATTTAGGAGTTTTTATGGCAACAAATAATACTGGCAATAAAGCCGGTGAGAATCCAATAGGTGGGATTTGCAGGTACGATTTTACTGCTCCCACTAATTATCTAGAGTGTGATGGTAGTACGGTAAATAAGGCTACATACGAAGAGTTGTACGATGTTATAGGTACAGAATATGGTGGTTCTACTAGTTTGTTAACATTTACTCAACGTACAAGTGGTTTTACAGCTGATAACATAAGTAGGTCAGCTTATGGTAATTCATATTATGTCACAGGAGGCGGATCAGGAAAGCTCGGTACTGCCACAAATCCAGAATCCACTTGGACATTACAGACGAGTAGCTTTGGCAGTACGACTATTAATGAAGCAGAATACGGTAATTCTTACTGGGTTGCCGTAGGTGGAGCCGGCAAATTAGCCACATGTACAAGTAATCCTGCTACTGGTACATGGACACAACGAACAAGTTCGTTTAGTTCTGATGATCTTTACTCGGTCACTTATGATGGTAGCGCTTACTGGGTTGCCGTAGGTGGAGCCGGCAAATTAGCAACTTGTACAAGTAATCCTGCTACTGGTACATGGACTCAGCGAACAAGTTCATTTGGTACTGGTTATATACTAGATGTTGCATATGGGAATAGTGCCTGGGTAATCGTAGGAAGTAGTCCAGGAGAGCTTGCCACATGTACAAGTAATCCTGCTACTGGTACATGGACACAACATTCTTCTACTTCTTTTGCTGGTACTCAGATAAACCGTATTGTTTATGGTAATGGGTATTGGGTTGCAGGAGGTAATGATGGGAAGCTAGCTACGTGTACTGGTGCACCAACTGGTACATGGACCCAACGTACTAGTGGATTTGGGACATCGCATATATATGAATTAACATATGCTGGTGGTATATTTATGATATCCGGAACGGATGGAAAACTAGCCGCAGCTGTTGATCCAACTGGGTCATGGACGTCGTTAACTAGTTCTTTTGCTGGTACTCAGATAAATGGTATAGGTTATGGTGATGGGTATTGGGTTGTAGGAGGTAGTGATGGGAAGCTAGCAACAGCCCCTGCTAGTTTTCTTCTCCCTACTATCACTGACAACATTATTAGGAGCTCATAATGGCTAAAAATAATAATTTAAACTCTATAGGGCAGGCGCCTACAGGGTCTATAGTTAGGTATGATTTTACTCCTGATTATGGCTGGTTGGATTGTGATGGCGACACGTTGTCATATTTAGATTATCCAGCCTTATTTGCAGTAATAGGCTATGAATATGGTGGGAGTGCTGGTAATTTTGATCTTCCTACAGTTTCTGGTTATATGATCAGAGCTGATGGATTTGATCCAGCTGGTGAGCCAGTCACATGGACCCAGAGAACAAGTAATTTTGGAACTGCTTATATGAGTGCCGGAGCTTATGGAAGTGATGGAAATTATGTAATTGTTGGAGGATATGAAGCAAGTGGCCCTGTATTAAGGAATATATATCAAACAGATCCTTTATCTGCATGGACCCTTAATACTACTGCGGGTTCTAATTCTTTTGATGCAGGATTATCATTTAATGGAACTTACTGGATTTCTGGTTCTCTTTCTGGAGGAATAGTCTATACAAGTGACCCATCTTCATCTTGGACGGCTCTATCTAATGGAGTTCCTATATCAGGTATTTTTTCTACAGCAGCACTTTCGGTTTGCGGTGATGCTAGTGGTGCTAGTACTAAGTATTGGACTTCCTCTGCAGTTACTACCACATGGACGCAAAGAACAAATCCATTTAGTGGAAATCGTATTCATGCTGTAGCATATGACGGATCATCGTATTGGGTTATGGCTGGAGCAGGCGGTAAGATTTCTTATTCTACTACTCCTACTAATGACGCTTCATGGACAGCAGTTTCAAGTCCGTTTGGCACTTCTATCATTAGGAGTGTTTATTATGCCAATGGCTATTGGGTAGTTTCTGGGGCAGATGGAAAACTTGCTACGTGTAGTGGTGCACCATCTAATACTTGGACATTACACGGAACATCATCTTTTGGAACAGATACAATAAGGAGTGTTTATTACGGTAATGGTATATGGGCAGCTTGTGGAGCTGCTGGAAAAATAGCTACATGTGTAGATATACCTACTGGAACATGGACTCAACAGACTAGTTCTTTTGGCGGTAGCGATACCTTATGGACTATATTTTATGGAGCTGGATATTGGGTTTGTGGTGGTGGTAATGCAGAAGAAGGCAAAGTAGCAACTGCAATTAACGGATTTTAGGAGTAAGTAATGACAGTAAACAATAGTCGTAATAATAAGGGGCAGTTTCCTACAGGCTCTATAATCAGAAGGGATTTCACTCCTGAAATAGGTAGTGGATGGTTAGATTGTGATGGCAGTACATTATCTGTTGAAGATTATCTATCTTTATTTCAGGTAATAGGTCATGAATATGGTGGTACTGGATCAAGTTTTACCTTGCCTACTTCAGCTGATCACATAATTAGGTCAGATGGAAGTTATATTCAGACTTCTGTTCCTGATTTATGGGTTGCAAATACTAATCATACATTTGAAGCTGGTGCTAGTAGTTTACTATGGAGAGTAAGGTATGGAAGTGATGGGTATTGGGCTATTGTAGGGAGAAAGAACACAAACACCGCAGGAACGGTTAATTATACAACTGATCCAACCGGAACATGGTCTGCGCCAACATCTATTGGAAATTTTGGAACTGGAGAAATGATCAGAACTATTGCTTATAGTGGATCAAGCTGGGGTATGGGTGGCTATAGTTCTGATTTTTCTTACAAAGCTACACCGCCTAGTGGTTCATGGACTGCCTATGATTTACCTAGTGAAAATACTTATGGTGGAGACTATGGGTATGGCTATTGGGCTTCTGGTGGAGATGGTCCAATAATATTCTATACAAATACTCTCGGTGGAAGTTGGAGTACGGCAACTGAACCTTTTACATCTGCAATTAAATGCATTCAATATGGGGCTGATGGATATTGGGTAGCTGGTGGAGATGGTAGCTCAATAGCAACAGCTTATCAAGTACCTAGCACATTTACTACGAGAACGTCTCCCTTTGATGCTGGGAGCACTATTTGCAATGCTGCATATGGAAATGGTTACTGGGTAATAGTTGGAACTACTGGACAAATGGCATATCAAACAACTGCACCAACTGGAAGCTGGACGGTTGTTGATGAACCAGGTCCTTTTACAACTAGCGATACCATCCTTAACGCTTCATATGGAAATGGTATATGGACTATGGTTGGCTCTAATGGAAAAATAGCTACACGATCTTCAGATCCAACAGGAAGTTGGGATACTCAAACATCTGGTGTAACAACCAGTTTAGTTGCAGTTGGATACGGTAATGGGTGTTGGGTTATTGGTGGATATTCTGGAGTTTTACTTTATAGCTCAGTAACTACTTAAGGAGAAAGTAATGGCAATAAATAAAAGTAGTATTAATTCTTTAGCGTATTTGGGAGTTGAGGCGACCACGCCTCCTCAGTTTTTGATACATGACAGAGCCCCCTTTACCTAGAGATTATAAACAATATCGTGTTGGTACGTTCTGGCTTTATGTTAGAAGTGCTACGAGTCAGGTTTTATATTATCTTGCGTCTAAGGCTAATTACACAGCTTTATGGAGAGAATTGTCTGCAAGTTCAGACATAGCTTTAGATGGAGAAATATTAATAGGTGGGACGCTGGTTGATCCTTTATGGACGACATTAACCCCTGGCGCTAATATAGCAATTACTAATGCGCCTAATTCCATAACTATTTCTGCAACTGGAGGTGGAGGAGTTAGTGGGGCTGAAAATTTTCTTACTGATGGCGCTGCTGCTTTAATTTCCGGGGTAGATATTACCATAGCTGGCGGCACTAATATAACTACTAATAGAGTGTGCCAACACCTGCGCTATCGTTAAGAAAAAATAGGAGATATAAATGGCTAAACTGGAGATATAGAAGCTACGTTAGGCCAAGTTATAGCTGGTGGTGGATTAGTATCATTTAATGGATTAACGGTTGGTGGTGCAACTATGCAGGTAGGAAAATCAGCTATTAATACAGCAACAGACTTCTATTTGCCTACGATAACTAAATCCATAATAAGAATTGCATAGATACTAGTCTCAGATACTAGTATCTTAAAAATAAGGGGTAGAATGTTCTACCCCTATTATGCGTAGGTTACGGTGAGGTCCATATCCCGTACGTAGGTAAGATTCTCATTGAGACCAGTCTCATTGAGACCAGTCTCATTGAGACCAGTCTCATTGATACCAGTATCGTTATCTATGAATATATCTGTGTCTTTTAGTAAGGTTTCCTTTAGCACTCGTGTTTTAGGCCTTTTGGTCCTAGGTATCTTAGTTACCAAGGATTTTATATACTTCTTTTCCTGCATCTTAGCGTTATAAAAATTATTGTTAGATCTCATAAAGATTAGTGTTAGAAATATTATTAACATACCTAGGTAGAAGGCTATAAATCTCTTTAACATGGTTTCTTCCTTACTATTATAGTTGGATTACAGCGTTAAGTATGACTCTAGAAATTCTTTCCAGCTATTATTTTTTGCAAACTCTGTCTTAAAGTATGAGCTATGTATTTTGTTTGTTGGAAAATATATAGATATACCTTTAGCTTTAGAATACTTATTGCATACTACATTCTTGATTACATGATGCTCTATTAGCTGGAGACCTTCAAGCAGTAGATTCTGTAATAACTTGATGGATTGTTTATTGTGTACGCTGTCTTCTATTATAACGCTACTATCTAAAAGACTTTGATAGAAATGATGTAGATCTATATAGCTACTATTAGTAAAGGCTGTTGTTAGATTACCGCTATTACGTATTCTATTTACGGTTTTAAGAAGTATATCTTTATCTGATTGATTAGGATTACCTTTCATCATATTAAGAATAAGCTTACATATATTGTCTATGTTGCCTTCTAACTTGTAGTGATACTTTAAGTCTATACAGGAGAGTGTGTAGTCTGTATATGTATTCTGGTATGCCTGACGATATGACGTGACTATTCTCTTGGCAAATTGTTCAGGAGTCACAGATTTAGTTTCAAACACTTCTAATACTTTATTGTATTTCCATCCGCTTCCAGGTTCTACTTCTTGTGATGCTACTAGGTAGTTTACATAGTCTTTAACCTGAGATCCTATTTCGGTCATAGCCATAAAGCAAGCATCCATGCCAAGTATATCTATCTTCTTATTATTAAGTAGCTCACGGCTTATTCTCTTTAAGGTATTAGATATGTCTTGATTAGTAAGATAGGTTTGAAATACTTCGTTAAAGCCTATTCCTTTCTTTTCTAGTAATTTTTTATTTATACCTACAAGTCCTGACTTCTTGTCGAATGTAAATATATCATGTGGATAGCTTACCATTAGCTTACCGAATATACATGGATCCTCTATTCCAGAGCCATGATCCCACAAGATAAGAGCTTGGTGCTTAGCTGGGAAGTTCTTTATGGCCCATCTAGCACAACCAAAAAGGTTAGCTGAGGTTCCACTTATGCTTTGAAAGTTATTAGTTTGTACTTCTGTTAGTACAGGTTCATCTTTTCTGATTAAGTATCTGCATGATTCATTTTTGGCATGGGTATCAACTTGGATAAGTATGTTTACGTTTGCATTAGATCCTACCTGTATCATCTCATTTATATTCTGTTCAGCAAATCGTTCTAGATCGTTATTAGATACTAGGTAAACTATAAAATTCCAATCAGCCGTGTTGTTAACACTTGTGTTGTTAACACTTGTGTTGTTAACACTTGTGTTGTTAACACTTGTGTTGTTAACACTTGTGTTGTTAACACTGTGTAATATGGCTGGTAGCACTAGTGCTGGTAGTAAAAAGGTTAGTATTAATAAGTATCTTAGTATTTTCATAATTATCTCCTAACTAGTTAGGCCTGACTGGTTAGTCCTGACTGGTTAGTCCGTAGGGAAGCTAACATCTATATTTATATCTATAAAACTGGTATCAACGTCTAATTCATAAAGTATCTCATCCTCTTTTTGTGTTACTGATGTATCAATGCTGGCATTGTCAATGCTGGCATTGTCAATGCTGGCATTGTCAATGCTGGCATTGTCAACGGCACATCCTGACAACAATAGCACCAGTGTCAAGGTTAAGCCTATTGTTAAGGCTGCTAAATGTTTCATACTTCCTCCTTTTGGTTAGTAGATAAATAAGGATTAATAACGCTAAAATTAGTATAGATTATGGCTCACATTAAAAACAATAATACTCTTGCTATTTATTATATAGTTGGTAACATCTGGCTAGTATTGTTACTATTAGTAGTTTCTAGTTATCTCAATCTGAATGGAAGGAGGAAAGTATATTCAATAAAAGTTTCTAATTGAAAAGTAGTATTGTTATTTTTTTACACGAGGAAGACATGTTAAAAAAAAGTATAGTTACCTTATTGGTTGGTTGTGCGTTGGTTAGTAGTTCAAATGCAATGACACCAGTGTCAATGAACTCCATGGAAATAAACAGGCGTGATTTGTTTGTACCAGCAAGGTTGGGGAATGTTAGAGTATTCCATGATGGTCAAAACTTTCAGATTAATCATAATTCAAAGCTCATGACTGTAGAGAATGCGTTTGTTGACCCTATAGTAAGGAATATAACTAATGAGCAGTTAGGTTATTTCCTGGGTAATATTAGAAATGTAGAGATAGATGGTAAAATGGAAACCTTGTATAGGTTATCAGAAGAAGAAGTTAGAGAGATGCGTAGGCATTCTGAGAACTTTAGGCATTTAAATCTGAATGCTGATCAATATAGAGATATCCAAGCTAGATTATCTGGTCACAATCTTATAGAAGTTAGTGAGTTAAGTGATGGTACATTGTGCATACATGCCAAGATGGGCTTAAACGGTGGTGGACCAGTATTAGGGACTATTGTTTATTGGGCTATTAAGGTTGTAGGTCATGGAACGTTAACTCTAGCGGATATTATTACGTTTGGTGGAACACTTCCATTACACACAAGTTCAATTCCAGTAATAGAATTCATATCTGCTGTAACTGGTGCAGTAACAACAGCAGTTCCAACCCCGTAATTTTAATTAAATAAAAGGTAAATAATGTTTAAAAAAAGTATAAGTTTATTTGTGTTATCGATTTCTTTAGTTTGTGGTTCTAAAGCAAGGCCAGCCTTTGCTATGCAAGTTCCAAGAGAGAACCTGTTTGCGTCTTCAAGTCTAGGAAGTGTACAGCTCTATCATGATGATGCCAGTGGTTTTACTGCTTGTATTAATGGTAAAATGCGTAAAGTTCAGAATTGTTTTGTTGATGAAGTTGTTAGAAATATCAACTCAGAAGAACTAGGATACTTCCTAGGCAATATTAAAGATGTTGAGATAGATGGTAAGGTACAAACATTCTACAAGATAGCTAAAGAAGATTTTGACCACGTTGTAAGAGATGCAGAAAAGGTTATCGTAGATAAGATAACACCTGAAGAATTAACTGGTTTAGCTTCACAGCTTTCTGGTTGCTCTAACTATTTAGAAATAGTTGAACTCAGTAACAAGGCCAGCCTTGATGGTGAAATAGCCATCCATGCTAAAATTGGCTTACAAGGTGGTGGAATAATAGGAACTATTATAGGATGTACAGTTGGCAAAGTAGTGGTTTCCCTTGTTGGACATGGTGCAATTGCTGTTGTCGCTATAGGGACTACTCTTGTTGCTGGTCCAGTAGCAGGATGGGCAACTGCAGTAGCTGGGGAATCTGTTTTTGGTCATGCTATAGAAGTAGCTTCAATAAAGGGTGCTATGATAGGTGGCCTTGCAGGTGGAACTATGACAGGGCCTATTTAATATTATTGGGGTTTGAAAATGTGGTACTGGTATGAAGTTTTGTTTGTATTTATTTTCTGTGAAGTTTTATTTAAGCTTGTACTTAGAAAACAGTTTAATAAAGTAGACGCTAAGCTTAAAGATTTCATATTCAAACTATTTGGGAATGAGTAATGACAGAACTAACACATAGCTTTATAGGTATATGCTCATTTTACGTAGTAAGATACATATTTAAACTTATTGTAAAGCGTTAGCAACACTAGTGTTGTTATAAGAAATAATTAGAAACTACTACAAATAGGTTGTAAAGATTAAGATAGGCATTAGTTACAGTATATAACGTCTGCTCTCTCTTCTT
>Ga0307928_10004126_pt1 | contig 11049 bp, 17 predicted proteins | sample AceLakmetagen232_FD_201815 | JGI IMG/M metagenome (GOLD analysis project Ga0307928, IMG submission 201815) | Saline water microbial communities from Ace Lake, Antarctica - #232 | ecosystem: Environmental > Aquatic > Non-marine Saline and Alkaline > Saline | place: Antarctica: Ace Lake...
ATCATTGCTTCCTGCACCTGTTCCCAAATCTATAATAAGGAATCCAATTACTACTTCACCGACCGGAGTAACAGGAAAAACAACATCTGCTAAAGCAAGAGCTTCAGTTCCCATTGTCGCAGTTACAGTTCCGGCATAATCAACACTAAATACAAAAACATTAATCATATCAAGGACTGTACCTGAATTATGGACTGTTCCTGATAATGTAATTAGATCATCGGTAGCAGCTAATGTATAAAGCTTTCCACCAATAAAATAATAAATAGCAGTAGCGGTTTTAACTTTTGCAGTATCACTCCCTATCGCTAATCCGGCACCGCTAGCACCTGTTATAGGATACTTCTCTAAAATATCCATCAAGTTTTGATTTGACCTTCCAAATTGTGAATTGTCCATTTTTTTAAGAGATTAAATTAATAATTGATTATTCGACTTTACGCATCAAGATTTCCTAATCCTTCCCCGCTCATTTTCTTCGGATGATCGGAGTTTGAAAGATTAAGAGGATTATTTAAAGCTGCCATCGTTTGCTTCTGAGATTTCATAATAATCTCAGCTACTTGCTCGGGTACATCTACATACACTCCTTTCATAATATTGAGCCTATAGCTATTCAGAATTACAGGTACAGTCATTCCCGGCTTTTCTTTAGGTTCAGTAGGAATAAGAATTCTCACCTTTAGTTGTTTGGCAAGATGTTCTCTCATTCGTTCCGCTTTACTTCCTATCGGCACATGACCTTCTGTAACACCTTCAGCTAACGGTTTTGGCTTAATAGAAGCTTTTGGATCAACAGCTAATTGAGGTATGGGTTCAGGTTTAACTTCAGGTTTAGGTTCTGGAGTTTCTGTTCCTGAAAGAACAACAATAAGTTCTTCTCGCTCCATATCTTCCCAACCCTCTATTTCCTGTTCCCTGGCCATCTTTCGCAAAGAGGCAGTGTTTTTTTTCGCAATCGGAGTTTCTTTTTTGGTCATAATCATATAGTAAGAGCCGGGGGTTAAAACCCAGCTCTTACAAATTAGTTACTAAGATACCGCGTGTTCTATAGCAAGAATCCATTGGCTATTCAAGATTTTAGCAACAAAAGTTGCCTTCCATCCTGAAGTTTGCCTTTGATTCAATGGATCGGCTGCTCCAGCAGAACCTAACGGTTTAATAATATTCTTTACAGCTTCTCCCGAAATTCTAGTAATTCCATAAGCATCAGCTCCAAGAATAAGAGTGTTATGGACATCAATTCCTCCAGCTCCGCCTCCACCTGCAGCTAAAGTACTAACATAAGCTTCAGTAGTTTCAACAAAACGGACTTCATCTAAAGCTCCAACTTCGCCTTCCATTGCTTTCTTTTGCCCGTACTCTTCAACTCTGACAAATCCAGGAATGTTCTTTAAGTCATAGGTGGTGTTCGGACTGCAGATACCAATATAACAAGTGGCAATAGGACTAGTATTAAAGCCAGTAGAGAAATCAATCTGAGAAGTAATCTTCCTTGCAATTTGAAGTTTTAGTGTTCTTACTGCTTCTTGAACTTCTGCTTTGGTAATTTTCATTGCAGCAGTAACTGTTATTGTTGAAACAGCAGTTGAAGCATACTGTTTAGTAGTAGTAGCAATTAGTGTGTCTCTACATATCCGTTCTATGGTTTGCTGATACTGAATTCCAAGAACCTCTGCAGTTTCTGTCAAAATAGGATCAAGAGTGGTGAACACTAATAGATCGGTCAGTGTTACATAATCCAATTATGTTATCACAAACTTTTACTGTTTGCTTCTTACAGTCGCCTGTAAGTTCAGACCATCGCTTCACCCTCTCGGGTGTCTTCTTGCTTGGTCGTTGCAGGTGCTCCAACAGCATTGAGCTTCTTTACTTTCCAGTAAAACTCCTCACGCCGTTGTAGTTCGCTAATAGGAAGTTTTTTATTTCTTCTAAATCCTGTAGTTTTTCTTTCTTCGCAGAATTTTATTACTAATTCCGCTTGTTTCTTTTTAACTATCAGGTAGGGTAATAATCTTTTAATGATTTCAGGAACTACTTTACTTCCGCAAGTTCCCCATCTATATACTATTTTCCTATTAGGAACGCATTCTTTTCTTAAATTACCTCCAAACTTTTTAGCAAATAGTTCTATAACTGCCTTATCGGTCATTCCTAATCCGATAGAAGCATAATATACTATATTTCGGTTTGGCCATTTAGCAGGTGGATTATTCGCTCCAATTCGTATTGTTCCCTCACCATCTATAATCCCTGCTAAATATGAGAAAAGAATCGCTTCCCTCTGATTGTCTTGACTTTTACTCATAATATAATTGTAACTTATTATACTATGATTGTATCACCGCAGGGCAATACTGTCAAGAGTTCCCAGTTATTTAATTTCAAAGTGCGAAATCAAAATTCAAAGAAGATTTTAATACGGCAATTATTTTCTTACCGTATTGTTCAATCGCAGCAGTCACCTCACCATAAGCTAACTGGCTTCCGGGAGGAGTAATTCCTTCGGTCAAAGGAGTAGTCGCAGGAGTTAACAAATTATATCTGCGAAACTTAATCCAAACTCCAGCACCTTTCGGAATATCTCTAACTTGCGCCCATTTTAAATGAACGAAAAGGGGCACCGCTTTTCTTAACATAACCCGGTCGTAAAAGAAATTTACGGCTTGGGGTATGATTGTAGTAGTAGTGTTAGGCAAGATTTTATGTTGTAATGTAATTGATAAATATTAAAAACTGTTAATAAATTATCAAAGAACATCTAACAATTAGTTGTTAATAAAACGACTTTTTTTTATATTTGGCCTGTTTTAACCTTGACTATCAAGTCATCAACTTCTTTATCAGTCATATCTGTAACATCGGGAATCGAACTTAGTCCCTTCTTTCTCTTTCCGTGTCCACCTGTCACATCTGCTTTTGCGTCTTCATCTGCTTTATCTCGCTTCTTTTGAAGATCCATTTTTTTGGCGGCCAACCCCAAATAAATGAATTCTATTGAGACATTTTTATAAGCCTCATTATCCATATATTTACGAATCTGCTTTTCTGATTTTTTAGAGTCCGGGTATTTCGCAAATACATCTTTCAATTCTTGATCATCAGAAGTGGTTCTGACTTTATTGAGAACAGGTTCGAGTGCTTTATCTATTTCTTTCTTAATAGCACTCTTACCTTCGGGCGTAACTTCCTCTATATCATCATTGCCGTCACCTTCTTCTTTCTTTTCAAGCTTTTCTATCTTTTTCTCTTTGCGCTCAATAATATAATCTTTAGCACTTTTCCTCATCTGAGGCTCTGAAACATCTTCTGTTTCTTTTTCCTCTTTTTCTTTCTTTTCCTCTTTCTTTTCTTCAAAGGGGACAAGCTCACCATCATCTCCCATCAATCCTTCCCCTTCTTTTTCGGGGTCTTCTTTATATTTAACCCCATCGACCTCGACAAAATTGTCGGCATCCTTTTCAGGATCTGCCATATTGATTTACTCACCGCTCGTATAGGTTGGCGAAACCATTTAGTGCGGTGGAATTATCTCGGTGCCTAACAATACACCGGAATCAGATTTTAAAAATTATTTTCTAAATCGTATTTTCTATGACAAGGAATACAACGAGAGATATAATCATCTAATTTCCTCTTGTATGAATGGTCTTTGTTCGCCCACTGCAATCTCCTTTCTTTAGCTGTTGCCCCACAATCTTCACAAACTTTAGGTTTTCCTTTTTGTCTATATACCCAATCGTGCATTGCATCTTGCCCAGCTTCATCGCCTTTCCAACCGTTACTATTCTCTTCTTGATGACCCATAAGACCATTCCAACCTTTCTTCGCTTCGCTAATTTTCTTTCCTATCCCAGGTTTCCTCGCTGGATTTTTATCACCTTTCATATCATTCCGAATTGTTCCTAAAGCATTTTTATTTCCTTTTAAGGCGATTGAGTTTGCTTCACCTATTTTTCTTTTATGTTCCTCAGTCATAGGGGTCGAGGAGAGGATCGAACGCGTCTTTCTCTTTGTTCTCTTCAATTATAGTATCAGGCAATTCCATCACTTGAAGCCTATCACTTCTAATTTTCTGCCAATACTCAATAGTTTCATCTTTTTCTAAAGGAATCTCTCCGTGTAATTTTACTTCTGCCTGCTTTATATTCTCCTCTAATGCTTTTATAATAACTTTCCAACCAGTATTTTCTTTTAATTGTTGCAATGCCGCAATAATGTTATCTCTTTTTTGTTGATCGTCTTTAAATTTAGTAATCATAATATTTATTTAACTTCCTCTGGTATTTTTTCTCTTGCCGTAGAACGAGGAGCAGCAGGCGCTTTCTCTGTCGGCTCGGCCCCACCAGTAACAGGTTTAAATTCAGAAACTGGCTCCGGTTGAGGAAATTGTTCCGGATGTTCTTTTTTATACATCATCATTTGTTTATGGGCCTCAATATGAGCAAGCTTTGCAGGAGTATCCGCTCCTTTGTTATGAATTTCAATATGGACAATATCATCATCCAAAGGATTTACTTTCGGAAGTTTATTACCATTAATGTTTTGATTCTCGTCTTCGGCTCTCATTTCATCGATGGTTGGAGGAAACATTAAAGTTAGTGTTGATTTTTCAATACCAAGTATGCTCCCCATTTTTCTAAATACAAATGGCCGGTTAGTACGAGGATCCTGAATGGTAATCTGTGAATAAATTGAGAACTTCTGAAATTCCTCTCTGCGTTTTGCTTCTACAATACTAGCACTTTCAATATAGACATCAGGATCAACATGAGCAATAAGATTTTCTTTTGTTAGTGTTCTCCAAATAGGAGCAAGCGGACCCTGAATTCTAATTATCTTTTCATCAATCTCTTCTTTAAAATTCTTTTTATATAACCAATAACATTGTCTCCAAAAGCGTTTCTCTGACCAACCGAATATCCTTGCTCCTAAAGAATGCCTAACATCTTTTCCGGCTACAATTAATTCTGATTCTCCTAATGTTCTTGCTTGACTGGGTTGTACACCTTGACTAATCTCTGGAGTTGCTACTGCCTTTTGAGCAGCAATATCAAGCATATTTAAAATTAAATTTACTTGCTGATGAAAAAGTGATTTCTGAATTGGAATCACGGTGTTAGCGTCTGGGTTAGTAGTCGGAATATATTTATTAAAAGCAAAATCTAAATCTCCAGGGTTTGTAATCTTCTTCTTATCAAATAAATACATTGGGTATAAATCAGCAATAGCTGACTCCATCCCCAAATTAATCATCACAGATCTGGCTCTCTGCTTATCTTCAATTAAATCAGGAATGCTTACAGCGCTACTTTCGTGAGGTAAAGGAAATAACTTCCTATCAATTAATGGCCATTGGTCAGTATCAAGTTTTTGATAACGAACTAACAATCTCCGATTATTTCCCCAAGTAGTCAAATACATTTCCCCATTAATATGGGTAAACCATTCTAAAAGGGAGTATTCATAATTCTCGGTCAATCCTTCTTCCTTCAAATCTGTTTGTTGTAATCCTTGAGCTTCTCTCCGGGCCTGCCGTGCTTTCTGAGTGAGGTTTTTAGTATCTTTATCTTTTTTTAAATAACCTAAATTAAAATATGAGGGGTGTTTCTCCATCTCTGATTTTGACAATCCAATCTCTCTTCCCCAAAAACGCCACGATCCATAACCCTTTTGATTCCCATTCACAGAAGTCCCCCGGGGATCTCTGATTAATATCATTGGGTCCAAGACTTCAGCAACTGGACACATCATTTCAGGTCTTCGGTCAAATTCATTTAACAACATATATCCTTCTCCGAAAAAACAAGCATCCCAATCCCACTCATAATCTAATTCATCTTTCTCCATTTTTCCATGATCGTGTTCTGCCATAGCAGTTAGATTCTCAGCAGTTTCCTCGTCTCCCTCTTCTCTTCCCTGAAAAATAGCTGTTAATCTATCATCATAAAGAGTAGCTAATACAGTTTGCTGGATAGCAAAGATTAAAGGATCTCCTACTTTTGATTTGTCGCGCTTTTGATTATTGTAAAGTTTTAATCGTCTTAAAGATTCAACCCGCTTTTCTTGAGTAAACCCCCAGCATAATTGATACTCCATCTCAACTTGGCGCTGTAATACTTTCCGTTCATCCGAACTCAAAGGAGTCTTCTTCTTTTTAAGAGATTCTTCCTCTTCGTTTTTTTCTTCCTCTTGGGTTTCGTCAGCCATTATTTCTTATTAATTACTTTTTTATAAGTATGAACCTCTCCGCCAATAGAATCTCCCTTTCCACCACCTTTTGGAATACAAAAATTCATCCAATGAGTAGCATCAATTCTCTTTCTCCTTATTTTTCCGCCTGCTCGGCGGCATTTTTTGAAGGCAATAGGAATGGTTTTTGCAAGCCCTTCAGATGTAATGAAGATAACATAAAACCTACGGGTAGATTTTTATGTTTCTTAATATGACAATACACACAGAGGGTTTGACCGTTATTTATATCGTAAGCCAATTCAAGATATTTATCCTTTGACTTTTTATGATGTGCTTGTAATAACCTTTTACGACTACAACCACACTCTACACATTTATAATTATCTCTTTGAAATACTTTTATTCCCCACTCCTGTAATCGAACTTTCTCAGTTTTTAATTCATCGGGTTTCCGAGAGGCAAGGGTTTTACACTTATTACTACAATACTTTCTTAATTGTTTATAACCATTCTTGCCAACTTCTCCATTTATCCTACATTCAGCAATATAAAATCTTTTTCCACAATACTCACAAATAATCTCTTTACTCCTTATTCTTGTTCCTTTTCTCTTCTCTCCTCTTTCTCTTGCCGCTTTCAAAAGTTTCTCGGTAATTTTATGAGGTTTATGCATCGCTTTCTTCATTCTTTCGGCTAATTCTTTATCATTCCAATCAGGTCTTAAAATATTCTTTTCAGAATAGTATTTCGCAAGACAATTTTTACTACAAAATTTTTTTCTCTCTAAATCTCGTCTAATCTTTAATTTAATTATTTTACCGCATTGAGGACATTTTTTTGTTCCTAATTGTAATTCTTTTTTTCTTGCCATAGTAGTATAAATTATTACTTATACTACTATTATATGCCAGCAGAATTTGAAAGTCAAGCAGGCATATTAATAAATCTTTATTTTTCCTTCTCTAACTTTTTCATCAACCGCTTTCTGATCATCGGCTGATAGAGCATCTTCCATCGCGGCAATAGCCTTGAATTCTATTTCACACCTTATCTCTCCGTCATCATTCTCTTTTTTCTCTTTGACATTTATCCGAGCTATGATAATAAAATCTTCTCCGGCTTCTTTCTTCTCTAATATAGAAAATTCTTTGGCCGTTAAAAAAAGCGTAGGATAAATTTCCTCCACTTCTTGGGGTTCTTCTCGGCCCGGCGCTCCAATGCGTTCCGGATCGATCGGTATAAGTTTAGGTGTTATGCTCATATAAATAAAAACTCCCAATAAAGAGAGTTAAATTATTTCCTATAATACTATTCTTCGCGGGATTATAGAGGGTTAATTTAGCCCCCTGTCTAATCTGGAGTTCGTTTATGGTTATTTAATTTTACTTTGAGCGATTTCTTCCACCACCTCTTCCTCCTCCTTTTCCGTAGCCCGGCCCTGAACCTTTACAGGGACTAGCATTTATATTCCTTCTTCCACCACCGGATACTCCTCTACCTTTACCAGCTCCTTGTTTTGCACCGTACTTTGTTGCCATAACTATTTTAATTTACTTTTCTTTAACAAACCATCGATAGTCTTACAAGCCATTGTAAATAATAACTTTACAATTTTGTCAAGTTGTTCTTTCGTATATTTCTCTTTTAAAAACCTATTCAGCAATGATGGTTCGATATTAATATAGTGTGAATAAAGTTGATTATTATAAATTACCATATATTCGAACCTTGTGTCAAGAGCCCGGATATACACAGAACACTTTTTATAGTTTAATCTTTTAATTACTTTTATTTTCTTCATTAAGCAAAAGGATCTAAATCTTTTTTTGTTTTAATTCCCGTTCTATATCTTTGTTGCCTCGGCATTACAATAAATTCTGGCTCCTGCACTAAAATTCTTCCAAGGTTCTCGATCATGTGGTCGTCTTTATCTTCAGGAGTTTCTTTGGGACTCTTCCGTTCAGCCGCTGTACCACGCCATTCCGACCAAACCAAATGTTCTAATTCCCAAATAGTTCTCTTGCAAGTATCAAAAATATAAAGCTCCGGGGCCACAATAAGATCCTCTCCTTTTATTTCATAATCCAATGAATCTTTGATTCTCCGGTTCGCAGCCGTTCGGTCTTTGGTTGCTTTCTGATATTCCACTCCCAAATCCCACAACCTGTTAGCAAGAGTTTGTTTCTCTGGATCGTCTTGATGATTATCTTCTACAAAAGCTGAAGGATCTGCTAATCTCATTACTATCCGGTATCTCTCTGCCTTCGTCAAAATGCGCTCGGCAAGTTCTGAAGTTTTAAAAATCCCATACAATTCATTTACTACAAACTTCGTTCCATTTTTATCTACCGCTACCCAAAGCACAGCATCAGGATTTCTTGGGTGAGGATCAAGCGCTTCTAAAACTACATAATCTTTCTTCGTAATCTCAAAGGGTTTTATAATATGAACTTTTCTACTGAAGTTTTTAAACACAATACCTACTAAGTGATGGAATTTACCGTGAATCCGGGCGTGCTTCTCATCATCAGTATAATGAGCTACCATTTTTTCAATATCCTCGTGCTTTAATCTTCCCCGGATTCCGTGTTCAATACAATTTGCTTCCACATCCGCTTGAACCATACCGGCTGATTTTTTAGCTAAATAAGTTGCATCACTCATATTAATATTCTTTTGTAGCCGGGTGCGTAACTACTTCATCATAGAAATAGGCGCTCCCAATCAAAGGCGTAAAAGCTACTATAATAATTCCTCCCATTCTCATACGAGCTATAGTTGCTTTAAATATAGAATAAGGAGGTGGTTCATCAAAAAGTGCATATCCTAAAGTAGCTGATTCAAATTCTTTTGCGTCTTGCTCATAAGTCATTAAATCAAATTTACAACCACTATCGATCTGCCAATTATACTCATAATTTTTTCCTGACTTGCTTGTTTGATACCGACCCGGTGGAAACCACTTCTTTAATTCCGGAACAATAACTTGCGTAACGGTAGTTGGATCTGAAACTACTCTACCTCGCTTGGGATAAGGAAACTTATTAAAAATAGGCAAATCAAAATACTTATTCCCGGAAGGCCCAAAAACTATATGCGCTAAAATGTTAGCTAACGCCGCTGTTTTTCCTACTCCATTGGCGGCAACAAAAAGATTAATGAAGTGCCTATCAGAGCCAACCATTTTAATAAATGTTTCTACCTTTCCGTTCGGAACAAAGTATTTATGCGGGTTTTGTTTCTCCCTTATTATCAGGCTCCTCTCCAGATCCTCTAAGCTGGCGTCTGCGAGCAATTTCTTCTTTAATTTGTTCTTCTGCCCATTCTCCATAAGCGTCTGCAAATTTAATAGTTGTAGGAGCTAACCTCCCTTTTACTCTATTGTATTCCCGGATAGCAGCGACCTTTGAAGATAAATCCCCATACTGTAATATAACTTCTCCTAATTCCTTATCAACAACCTCATCGGAAATATAAATATCAATTAGCTCCCGAATACGGGCTACGAGGTGGGGTTTTGTCAACAATCTATATGCCTGAGTCTTGGCAGTCATATATTTTACTTCATTACCATAAGTTTTAAGATAAGCCCTCGCTCCATTACCAAAACAATCCCTATCTGTCGCAAATATATGACAGAATAATTCTTCTTTAGGAGTTAATTCTAATTTAGTTATTTTTGCCATTTTTACCCAAAATAACCTCTAACCTTTTTACCTCTTCCTTTGTTAATTTAACATACCGACCTTTAAAATAATACTCATTACCTTTCTTCTCCCAATTTTCAGGCTTAGCAACTTCCATTCGATTTTTCTCTTTCTCCTCATAATGCTTTGCTGATCCCCCGGGTCCCCACTTCTTCTTTGAAAACTTCCAACATTTTATACAAGTAAACATCGGATCTCCTTCCCGGCCAGAACATAGCTTCCAATCGTGTATTCCTACAAAACAGCCGAGCCGTCTGAGTTTTCGGATTGCTTTATAAATATAAAATTTTATTCTTACCAAAAAAGGAACTTTTCTCTTATTTTTTACTTCCTGAAGTTTAGCTTTCTTTATTGATTGTCCGGTATGTTTAAGATAAAGATTCTTTTTCTTTCTATCTCTTTTCATCTTTCCCTTTTTGGCCTGTCGTTTCTGATTCTTAAGATATTTTTTTTTATTCATTTTCCTATTGGTTCTTCAATCTTGATTGCTATATGCGATTTATTCTTATAGCCGGCCATCTTTATTATAAGCTTTATCGCATTTGCAGTAGTTCCTCCCTTCCCTATTATCAATCCCATATCTTTTTGATCCACCCAAACACGAAACAATACACCCATTTCATCAACCCTCCTCTCTATTTTTAATTTATCCGGAGAATTAACAATAGCCCTAATAATATCCTCAAGTAATTTTTGCGCGTCTTCCATAGATTTTATTTAATTATTATTTAATTAAATCGACTTTTAGAAATAATAATGTCCCAATAGAATGCCAATTACCATACTGACCTCTATTAGTATTATGTAAAATAGAGCCTTATCTATCATATTATAAAACGTTTTAATATTTCTTCTACATCATCAACCGACCGACAAACCTCACACAGATGTCCGAGTTTCTTGGCTCTCCAGAAGAACTCCTTTTGGTCGGGGCTTAACTTTCCCTTTTCTGATTTTATTTCGCAAAATAATACGATTCTTGGCAATAAAATAACTATGTCCGGCAATCCTCGCATCCCTGTGTGTATATAATGCCTGCGATTATACTTATCTAATATAGGAGCAGATAGAGAGTTTTGTCTCCAAGCCATAATTCCTCGCATTTTTAGGTAATCCATTATACCCTTTTGGATCTGATGTTCAGTTG
>Ga0307928_10004127_pt1 | contig 11048 bp, 18 predicted proteins | sample AceLakmetagen232_FD_201815 | JGI IMG/M metagenome (GOLD analysis project Ga0307928, IMG submission 201815) | Saline water microbial communities from Ace Lake, Antarctica - #232 | ecosystem: Environmental > Aquatic > Non-marine Saline and Alkaline > Saline | place: Antarctica: Ace Lake...
AAAAGCGAAGCAATCTTGGCAGAATATAAGGTGGAAATTGACAAAGAAATTTTAGAACTAGAAGAGAATAAAATACTTAATAAAACATAAAAAACTAGAGGAGATTTATTATGTCAGAACTTTTAATCGCACCAATCGTCACATTCGTTTCTTTTGTTATTCCATTTACAATTTCATTTTTTATTCTTCGGGGATATTTAAAGAAAATAGTGGCAGAAAATTTAGCAAAAAACGAAGAAAACTTAAAACAATATTCAGAAACAAAAGATGAACAATGTATGCTTCATGGCGGCGAATTGGACGCGTTGAAAAACACAAACAGAGTAATGCTTGAATGCCACGAAACACAACTTATGGCGCTTGATAATATTTCAAAGGGAGTAAAGATGAATGGCGAAATTGGCGCGCAACAGAAAAAACTGCGCGCACACATGTATGCTAATTTTGGCGGGATAGAAATGGGAGGAGTTCAAGGATGACTAAAATAATTAACGATGTAAGATTAACACCAAACATTCGGCTTTCAGAGTTGAGGTGCAAGGACGGCAGCGACGCGACTATTTTTTATCAAAAGGACATTGAAAAATTACAAGCGATTAGAGATTTTTTTGGGAAGCCTGTAAATATCGCGGGATACAGAACTCCAGCGTATAACGTCACAGTTGGCGGCGCGGTGGCTTCTTATCATCTACTAGGGAAAGCATACGATATTACCGTTAAGGGTGTAAACCCGGCGCTGGTGGGATATGTTGCGTATAAAGTGGGTTTCAAGGGGGTTGGAATATACCGTAATGCAAGGAGGGCTTTTACTCACGTTGACAGTAGGGATAAAGACAGATTGTTCCGGGACGACATATATGGAACAAACACGTTTGAAGAATTAATGAAAAAAATTGAAACAGGAGAAGGAGTGTAAAAAAATGGATAATGAAACTTTGAATGTAATATTGGTTTCTGTGGTTGTGCCGGTGCTGATTGCATTGAGCGCCTTTATAGTAAGATGGCTGGAAAAAACGACAGCGGAAATAAAGAAGCACGCAGAAAGTAAACAGTTGTTGGATTATATTAGGATCGCGGAAGATGCGGTTTGCCGTTCGGTTGTTGCCGTAACACAGACTTATGTTGATGCGATAAAAAGCGAAAAAGGAATGCTGACACAAGAGGAGCAAGAAACTGCTTTTAAACTTGCAAAAAACAAAACGTTGGCGATTCTATCTATTGCTGCGAAAGAAGCAATTACTGAAGTCTACCAAGATCTTTATGTTTGGTTGGACGATACCGTTGAATTTTATGTACATAACGGAAAATAACAATCTCCGTAATAGACAGTCAACCTCCTTCTGTCTATGCGTAAACAGACACTTGACCTTTGGGTTGAGTGTCTTTTTTTTTGTGTGCAGAAAAATAAATAAAAAAACTTTCAGAAAAGAGTTGACTTGTACGGCGTAAAGGTATATTCTGTGTTTAGTAGTAAATAAAGAGCCAAAGGAGCGAATCATGAAAACACAGAAATTTGGAGTAGAAGTAGAGATGACCGGGATAACGAGAGAAAGAGCCGCCACTATAGTTGCAGATCATTTTGGTGCAATAGCAACAAGAACCTTTGGTTTTTACGACGAATATAAAACAACCGATACACAAGGCAGAACATGGAAAACTATGAGCGACTCAAGTATAAGAACCGAAGGCGGCGACGATACTGAACTAGTAACTCCAATATGTAAATATGAAGATATAGAAACTATACAGGAAATAGTAAGAGAACTTAAAACTGCTGGCGCAAAAGTAAACAGTTCCTGCGGCATACACGTACATATAAACGCTGCACCGCACAACGCAAAAACCTTGAAAAACTTGGTAAATATAACTGCCGCAAAAGAGGATTTGATATATAAGGCAATTGGCGTATTAGGATCAAGACTTAACTTCTGCCGAAGAACAGAAACGGTCTTTTTGGAAAACATAAATAAAAAGAAAAACATAACCATTAAAGAATTAGAGCATCTTTGGTATGGTAACAACTACAGCACACATACGCACTACGATGGGAGCAGATACCACGCAGTAAACCTTCACAGCGTATTTACAAAAGGAACAGTAGAGTTCAGGCTTTTCAATAGCACACTTCACGCCGGCAAAGTAAAAACATACATTCAACTTTGTTTGGCAATAAGCCATCAAGCCTTAACTCAAAAATGCACAACTGCAAGAAGAACTACTACTACAAACGACAAGTACACAATGCGCGGCTGGCTTTTGAGAATGGGACTTATAGGAAACGAATATAAAACTGCTAGAAAATTTTTACTAGAAAATCTTACAGGAAACATTGCATGGAGAAACATCGCCGGATAAAACAAAAACAAACGAGGTGGGAATTCCCACCTCTTTGAAATAAAGGAAAAGGAGATTATACAATGAAAAGGAAACTATATGTTGCTTATGGAAGTAATATGTCTATCGATCAAATGAAAAAACGGTGTCCGGAATCACTATGTTTAGGAATTGCAAAAATAGAAGGATACAGATTATTTTTTAAAGAATTTGCAACGATCAAGAAATCAAAAAAACATGGCGTGCCGATTCTTTTATGGAGCATTTCACCCAAAGATGAAGAAGCACTTGATAAATATGAAGGCTTCCCACGTATGTACTACAAAGCTGATATATCGATTGACTTCAACGGTCGGACACTTACTTCTATGGTGTATATAATGAGCGACAAGCGAAACGTCACGCCACCAAGTCAATGGTATTACGATGTTATACACGCCGCTTATTTGAGATTCGATATTGACCTGCGGCATTTGAATCTGGCGCTTTCGCATACTTGGGATTTATATGACAGAAAAGAAGTCCGATATCATCAGCGATATATTTTTGATAAAGATAATTAAAAAAACTTTCAGAAAAGAGTTGACTTGTACGGCGGGAAGGTATAACATGGGGTCGGATAGCAAAATACAGAAATGAAGGAGATACAAAATGAAAATACTCTTAACAAGAAAAGCTGCAGACCTAAGAGAACTAAAAAGGAAGGTTGGAAACTTCGGAGAAATGGCAACAGTAGAAATAGAGGAAAGAGTGATACTTACAGAAGAAGAATATAACGACTTTGCAAGCGACTTTTTCTTAGACAGGGACTTTATAAAACAAAATATCGATAGAATGTACGTAGATAACGCTGGGATATGGCATTGCATACTGGTAACGACGGCAAATAGAAAAGGCGGGATCATGGTAGAATCAGAAGGATACGAATACGCAAGATACACAGGAATATATAAGGGATAAAATATAAAGCCGGCGGCGGGGCGACCCGCCGGGAAAGGTAGTCAAAATGGATTCAGATAAAGTATTAATAAAAACGAAGGATGGTGAATTGATACAATTTGAAATGTCTTTTTCTGAATTCGAAAGGCTGGATAAACAAATAAAAACAATAAAAGAATTATACGCAAAGGAGCGTGAGTTAAAATGAAAAACAAAGAAAAATTATTTGAAAAAGAAAATCATCCGGGAAGAGATAACCAGTATATTGCGGAAAACTTGAACGGCACACTATGGCAAAAAAAAGAAGCGCAGAATTTAACGGTTAAGTACGATTGTCAGATAATGCTTTGGGTCGCGATATTGCCAACGCACCGAATGACTACAAAAACACCTGAAAAAATGATTAAAAACATAAAGGAACTCGATTATACTTTCAAGGGGTGGATATAATGAAATACATACATTGCGAAAAAATAAAGATGGACAGGAATGGGAGCTCGAGATATAGATATAATTTTGTTGACACAGAAAAATTATCGGAAACCGCAAAAAACAATAAAGAATTCTCGTATTTTGGGCGGGCAACTAAAGCTGGAGTTGTAAATCAAAAAGCACCGTTTGAAATGGTTGATTGGATGAGAAAGCCATTTGGTGTATTAGGAATGCCGGTTATGATCCGCTTGAACAAAGTTTTTAAAAAAATAAATAAATATAAAAAACTTCACAAATGTTATCACGCAAGTAAAGAATTGAGCGCTGAATTAAAAGAGCATAGCGACAGGCTCAAATATGTCGGTGAATTTTTACGATTGCCAATAAATCTATGAAAGGAGAAATATTATGCCACAAATAGAAACAAGAAACTGCAGATTAGAATTCAGAGTCACACAGGAAGAGAAAAACAAGTTGCTTGTATTAGCAAATGCAAACTTCGCAACTTTGACACAGCAGATAGTAAATATGATCAATGAAAAATATGCCCAAAAAGAAAAATTTGACAAAAGAAAAAGAAAGGTGTAACATGGGTGAAGTTATGAACGCAGATAAAAAGTGGGAGCAGGCAACAATTATTATTGCAATTTTGGTCATTATACTTACACCGATATTTGTTTATACAGAAACCAAGCGAAGGGGGTATTTTGCTGTTGGTGGAGAGTGGTTCTTACCATTTCTCCCTTTGGCAGTTCAGGGGCTTAAATTCATATGCAGAGATATCAAAAACTTATTTAATTTTTAAGGGGGCATTATGGAAATTGACATTCTTAAATTTCAGAATTTCAAGGCAATAACGGACAGAACCTTTGTGTTCGGTGGCAGAAGTGCAGAAATTTATGGAGCAAACGAAACGAAAAAAACAACAATCTTTGATGGGTTCACATGGCTGCTTTTCAATAAAGATAGCACCGGGCAAACTGACTTTGATGTGAAACCGATCGACCCAGTAACAGAAGAAACGATACATGGACTTACGACGATCGTCGAAGCAGTTCTTTTCCATGAAGGTGAAAGAGTTATTCTTAAAAAAACGTTAGTTGAAAACTGGGTTGTTCCTTCCGGGCAAACAGATGCTCTTTTTTCCGGGAACTCAAGTGAGTATTTTGTTGATGATCTTAAGGTTCAAAAGACAGAATATGATTCGCGAATTACAGAATTTGTCGACGTGCAGGCATTTAAGCTTTTGACTAATCCACTTTATTTCAACGAACAGCTTAAATGGGAAGATCGCCGCAAACTGTTAATGGAAATATGTGGGGATGTAACGTCTGAAGAAGTTGAGTTTGCAAATCCGGAATTGGCGGGAATAACAGATATGCTTGGGGGTTATTCTTTTGATGATTTCAAAACGGTCGTAAAATCCGCGAGAGTTGGATTAAACAAAGATCTTGTAAAAATACCAATTAGGATAACTGAAGCACAGGCGAGCATACCGGACGTTTATAATATAGACTTTGACGCCACTGCTTTCGCGACAGAGGCTCAAATATCGATAAGCGAGGCATTAGCGGCAAAACTAGTCGACGCGAAGAACGGTTCGCTGCTTGGGGCGCTGAAAGTAGAACTTACCGAACTGTCGCATAAAGCGCTCGTTCGAGTAAACAAAATAAAAGGCGATATAGACAAAGAGAAATGGGCTGAAAAGACAACCCGGGCAAAAGCATCTGCAGAAATGAAAGTTATTGACAACAAAATGTATGCGGAGTCAATGAAAATAGGTGACGCGCGGAAAAATAACGAATACTGGAATAAAGAAGCAGATGCGCAAAGGGATAAATACGCAAAGCGGTCATTAGAGGAATTTGTACTTGTTGACATTGAACGCTGCCAAACCTGTGGACAGATGCTCCCGGCAGATAAGGTTTTAGAAACAAGGAAAAAGGCAGAAAAGAAGTTCAACACAACGAAGTCAAAAGACCTCGAAAGAATTAAGGTATTAGTTACAGGCACTATGACTCCAAAGATAGAAAAAAACGAAGCTATAATAAAAGTTGGAGAAGATAGAATTCACGAACTCGGGAAAGACGAAAACACTCAATGCTTATTAATGGCAGCGGCTGACGAAAAACTGAAAGCAATCGACAAAAAACTGGCGGTTGCAGAATTCGACCCTGAATGTTTAAAAATAGAAGAACAAAGGAAAGACGTCCGAGCGCGAATTGCATCTCTAGAAAACGACAATGGTGACGAAATAGAGGACATCAAAAGGCGAAAAGAACTCAGCGATTTAGAAGTAAACAGGCTCAGAACTGTCTTTGCACGTAAAGAACAGCTTCAAAATGCGCAGGCAAGAATCAAGATGCACACAGAAGAAGGACAGAAATTAGCTGCGGAAATAGAGCAAATTGACGAACAGTTAGATCTGTGCGATAGATTTATGGAAGCGAAGGTTTCAATGCTTGAAACTTTAATTAACAGCCGGTTTAAAATGACAAAATTCAAGTTATTCACGAAACATATAAAAGGCGGGCATGAATCTTGTTGCGAAGTTACTTATAAGGGCGTTCCTTATAGGTCAATGAATAACGCCGCAAAAATAAACAGCGGTTTTGATTTGATAAACTTATTTTCTATACATTATGATTTTACTGCTCCTATCTTTGCTGACAACGCAGAAGCAGTAGATGATCTTTTGGAAACAAACGCTCAAGTATTTAAGTTAATTGTATCAAAGAAGGATAAAAAACTAAGAATTGAACAGGGGGATTAATTATGAACGAAGACAAAAATGAAGTCGTATTAAAGCCAGAACCGATACCACCAGCAGTTAGGTTCACAAATAAAGTTCTTGCAGTTTTTCAGGATGGCGTTGGGGACATAGCATTGACGGATTTTCAGAAAAGATTAGTGCAGAACTATTTTGTGGCAATTGACATCATGCTTACTGATACCGAGCAAAAACGTAAAAAGAATGTGAAAAAGAAAGCCGATCTTCCAGTTACTTGGGATAATATTGACGAAAAGAAACTGGCAGTTGATGTGGTCGCGGCAGCAAGGATAGGTTTCGACCCGGCACAGCCAAACCACATAAATGTTATGACCTTCAAAATTAGCGCAGCCAAAAAGTATAAAGTTCTTTTTATGCCGGGTTATCGTGGTATAGAATTAAAAGCAAAAAAGTATGGATTGGACGTTCCAGATGCGGTAACAATTGAACTTGTATATAAAAACGATACTTTTGAGGTTTACAAGAAAGATAGAGAAAATAAGATTGATCAATATTCGTTTAAAGTAAAAGATCCTTTCGAAAGGGGAGCTTTGTTAGGCGGTTTTTATTACCATGATTATATAAAGAATCCGGCAAAAAACAAGCTGGTATTTATGTCCCTTGCGGAAATTGAAAAACGAAAACCTGAATATGCAAACGCCACTTTTTGGGGTAAGGACGGCTGGTATACAAAGATGTGTTATAAGACAATATTTCGAGCCGCATTTGGGGATATAACAATTGACAGCCAAAAAATAGACAATGATTATATGGCTCTTTCGCAAACAGAAAGTGAATTTGAACTTGCGAACCAAGAATCCGCAGAAGGAGAAATTGAAGGAAAAAGCAATATAAATATACTGGATGTTTCTGATTTGGCGGAAATTACATCGTCAGAAACCGAAAAGAAACCGGTGGACTTTTAAATGGAAATTAAAGTCTTAGGAAGCGGAAGTTCCGGAAATTGTTATAAAATATCTGATGGTAAAACCGCACTCTTAATTGAGTGCGGAATTCCTATAACTCAAATAAAAAAACAGCTTGATTATCGCCTCAGAGATATTGCCGGATGTCTTATATCTCATGAGCATGGTGATCACCGAAAATCATGGCGCTCAATAGTTAAAGCGATGATACCTTTATATATGACAAGAGGAACAATGAACGGAATAAATGCGGATATTGGAGAAATTGAAGCGGTTTTTTATTTAAAACCTTTTATAGTTGGTTCATTTAGTATAATTCCTTTCGAATTGAAACATGACGCAAAAGAACCTTCAGGGTTTTATATCCGTTCAAATGCGACTGGCGAGAACCTTTTATATATAACAGATACTTGTTATGTTGAAGATACCTTCGGGGCACTAACGCATATAATGATCGAAATTAATTACAATGATGAAACATTAGAGGCAAATATAGCGGCAGGAATTTTGCACCCAACATTGGCACGTAGAATCAAAAAGACGCATTTTTCGTTGGACAGGGCAAAAAGGCTGCTCAAAGCAAACGATCTCTCGAAAGTAAGGTCAATTCACATTATACATATTTCAAGTTCAAACGCAGATGTTCCAAAAATAAAAAGGGAAATCCAAGAAGTTACCGGAAAGGAAATAATAATATGTTAAGAAAAGAATGGAAAAAGCTGCAAAGGGCAAAACGCAAAAGAAGAGAGCTTGCGGTTACTGTTGCAATTGAAACGATAGAAAAACCAACGATGGCGGCGGTTGCTTATATGACTGGGTTTGCAGAAAGAGATGTTCGGGCAATAGTACAACGATTGCGGCTTGACGGAGTTGAGGTCTGTGGTGACAGTTCTGGGTATTGGATTGCTAAAAAGGCTGACGATCTAACACATACGATCAATATATTTAAAGCGCGAATACGAACAACGGCAGAAGTTCTCTTCGCTTTAGAAAACAGGAAGAAAGCTATGCGGATATTTGAAAGCAATATTGACTATTCAATGTATACTAATGCTGGTTATGTTTCAATTCTTGACTTTTCTCCAACAACGGACGAAGAACAAAAAACAGTAAAAACACTAAGGAAAGATGTTAAACATGCGCCTCAGGATTGAATAGAAAAAGACTTCTTGACCTATGGTATATGAAACTATTTTAAAACGACACAGAATAGCAAGAAAAGGGGTTTAACATGAAAAAAGTTAGAAAGAAAAGAAGGAAGAATAGACCTAAGGTTTTTTCAATAAAAATTAGGGAAGGAACAGACCAACGCTCCTGTTTTGCGTGGAAAGCGGAAAAAATAACTGCTCGTCGAAATCCAAATTGCGGAAAAATGAAAATGAAGTGTATAGCACTTACTGGGTTGACCGAGTGTAATCCAGATTATTGTACTTTTTATAAAACGGAAAAACAACAGAAGGATGATCTTGAAAAAGTACGAAAACGTTTATTGACACTTTCGAGGCGGGAACAGTTTTTGATAAATGAAACCTATTATAAGAATTGGGGTGAAACTCTATGAGAAAGAAAAAAATGATTGAAATGATGAAAAGACAAACAATTGCAATAGACAAACTGGGAGAGGCTTTAATACTTGCAATAAAAAATGGGGATCGTCAACTTGCGGCTGTATATAGTCAAATAAGCGACATTAAAAAGTCAAAAGGGAAGCCGATATATGATCTCCGGAAATATGTTGACAATACCAAAGACTCAATTGGTTTTGAAATACTAGAAATACACGAGCGAATCAGTAGCACAAATAGACAACTTGATAATTTTAGAAGTAAACGGCATGGACGGAGAAGAAAAAATGCATATCGCAATTAATTTTGAAGAAATATTCCAACGGTTACCATTTTAGGGTGACGTTACTTTTGAGGACATTCCAACGGTTACCATTTTAGGGTGACGTTACTTTTGAGGACATTCCAACGGTTACCATTTTAGGGTGACGTTACTTTAAAACATTCGAATTATTGGAGAACAATCCGCTGAATATTCGAATTGTTTAAAACATTCAATTATCAAAACATTGAATTGTTGAAAACATTCAATTATCAAAACATTGAATTATTGAAAACATTCAATTATCAAAACATTGAATTGTTGAAAACATTCAATTATCAAAACATTGAATTATTGAAAACATTGAATTATCAAAACATTGAATTATTGAAACATTGAATTATTGAAACATTGAATTGTTGAAAACATTGAATTGTTGAAAAGATTTAAAAAAAATAAAATTTAGATTTGACAAGTACGGCTGGCAATGGTAACATGCAATTATTAAAGTAAAAGGAGGCAACACAGATGAATCAGAACGATAATGAACTAAAGGTATTAAACGGACTCCTCGAGCAGGTTCAGTCGAAAAAAGAATTGTTTATAGTAGACTGGCGAAAATTTGTGGAACAAGAAAAAAGCTTGGTAAGTCTTATCAAGTTGCTTGAAGCCACTGAGACTCCAATGGTAACGGTGACACCTGAAGAACCTATAACAGAACAAGACCGCAGAGTAACTGCGGCAATAAAAAACGGCGAACCACTACTTCTTGACCCGATTGTGATTAAGGAAAACACATCAAGACTTGAACCATTTGTTATTCCACCGAAGTGCAATTACAAAAAGAAAAGCACGTTTGTTCCAGCCCCGATAGAAAAGAAAGACCAGTATGTTGTGTCTAAGTTCAAAAATCGGACGCGGAGAGTTCGCGAAATGACAAAACTTGTTGTCGAAGTAATTAGAACTTCTAAAAACGGACTCGCCTCGAAAGGCGCATATGCAGAGTTTAAAACTTACTTTGAAGAGGGAAAAGCGCCGGCATATCATAACTTCTCGAATTGGCTTCATATAGCGGGTCTTGAAAAATGGGTTTATCGCGACGAAGCGCAACTTTACAAATTAACGCCAGCACTTAGAGCTGAAGAGGAGAAGAAGTAGAATGAAGTATAAGTGGAATAATATTTATAACGAAGATTGTCTTGCGGCAATGAAACAAATGCCTGACAACTTCGCGGACTTGGCAATTACCGACCCGCCATATGGAATTAATATCAATATGAACATGGGCAGAAAAAAAGGCAGGCGAAAAGATCATGAAGATAAGAAATGGGATAATGCTGCTCCGACGGCTGAATACTTTGAAGAGTTATTCCGGGTTTCGAAAAATCAGATAATATGGGGCGGGAATTATTTCCCGCTCCCTCTAACAAAAAACTGGATATTTTGGGATAAACTCGTGCCAAAAGGAGTGTCGTTCGCTGACGGAGAACTGGCGTGGACTTCGTTTGGTAAGACGCTTCGAAAGATTGTTGTTCCATATAGCGGATTCATGGGGAGCGAGGGAAAGACCCATCCATGTCAAAAACCGGTCAAGCTATACAAACGCCTGCTGCATTTCTATGCAGCGCCGGGAGATAAGATCCTAGACACGCACTTAGGATCGGGAAGTTCTATTGTTGCTTGCCATAATTATGGTTTTGAGTATATAGCTTTTGAGATAGATAAGGATTATTTCAATGACGCTTATAGTAGAATAGCAGCAGAAAAATCACAATTAAGATTATTTTGAGTTGATTATACAAAGTGAAAGTTTTGTTCAA
>Ga0307928_10004128_pt1 | contig 11048 bp, 12 predicted proteins | sample AceLakmetagen232_FD_201815 | JGI IMG/M metagenome (GOLD analysis project Ga0307928, IMG submission 201815) | Saline water microbial communities from Ace Lake, Antarctica - #232 | ecosystem: Environmental > Aquatic > Non-marine Saline and Alkaline > Saline | place: Antarctica: Ace Lake...
ATTATTCATTGTTACTGATGTAATTCTGTATTCACCAGATAAGACACCACCTGTGGCAACATGACCAGCACCAATATCATAATAAGTTTGTACTCCAGAAACAGTCATTAAATATCTGCTCCCTGATTCTGAATAATACTTGTCTAGTCCATTGATTGCAGTTCCACCAGCTGGGAATATAACTCCTTCTTGCGTATAGCCTGTAACCTTTTTCAATAACTTATTTTCTATTGTTACATTTTTAGATTCACCAGTTATCTGATTTTGCAATATCTTAGTTGAATCATCATTAGAATTAAAACCACCTTCCCAGCCAAGTTGCTCGTATTGTTTTGGTATTGTTGGTAATACTTGTCTTTTTTGCATATTAGACTATGAATCTTCTTAATCTTGGTTTTATCCTACGCTGTTGTCCAACCACTCTATTAGATTGGTCTTTTCTCATCAATCTTATTCGTTCAACAAAGTTATTCCAATAAGGTATAGCTTCTTGGTATTCAGATTGACTTTCTTTATAAATAGCACAAGACGCTTGTAAAATAGCTTCGTGGTATCTTTCTGGTATCTCTGATGCACAACTAAGTATATAAACTGCTCCAACAGCGTCTAAACCTTTATATGTCTGGTATAAGATTATATTCAAAGTATCTGTAACTGTTTTAACTTTATACCAAGTAGTATCTGTTCCAACTTGTATGTATGAATTTTCCATTCCTGAATGCCACCCAGTACCAACTCCGACTATATCATCAGAACCATTGACAACTGTTATTGTTCCAGCAGTATGGTCAGGAACAAAATCAGGTAAAATCCTAATATAATCAACTAGAAATTGCCAACCATTCATAGCTGTATCTGGTATTGGCTTTAGAATAATCTCACTACTTCTTAAAAGATATTTATAACCTGAATAGTAAATACTCTCATTTCTGTAATCTGAAAAATCATATATTAATTTAGCACTTGTTGCTGTTTCTCTTGTTGCAACTTCAATTAACTTATTTACATTGTCGTAAGTAAGTCCATTCTTATCTGTTCCAATTGGGTAATCATAAGTATCTTGATCGCCAACAATCGCACCAGTATATCTTTCTTCTAAAAACCACCAATCTGCTTCTTCTTCGATTCTCTTTTGAGCAAAATTAACTTTTGAAATAAAATTACCATCAGATAAAGTTTCCCCATCTAACATATCTTCTGCCCTTGCTTTTAAATCTGTATAAGGTAATAACATACCATTTGTTAATTAATTATTAAACCCATCTATTAACAGAAACAACAGAATCAGCAGATGATATAATATAGACAACTGTTTCTCTTGATTTATCAAGAGCTATATCCCAATCATCTCCTTTGTCAAACAAAGGTGATCCACCTTCACTACCATCAAATTCAACATTCTCCATGCCAATATAAATATCAGCTTGGTCATCTAACTGTTTTATAATTTCTAAAAGTTTTGTATTTGGACAAGCAACGCTGACGCCAGTTATTTCTTGTCTAACACCACCTACTAATATTAATTGTTCAGCATCTCTTAAATGAGTTACTGCCATTAAACTTCGTTGTGCAAACATATTATTTTTTTATTTAATTATCTTTCTTTCTGCGAGATGACCTACGATTAGGTCAGTATCGCAATACACTTCAAACTTATCTTTTAAATCGTTATAAAAATTACTATCTTCATAAATACCTTTTTCAATATAAAAGTATGGTTTTTGTAATAACTTGAACACATCTGTTTTTATTAATGTTGAGGCAAGTCCAGTATAGTCTATCTTTTTTAAACCTTGTTTTGATTTTAATGCAATATTCTTATCACCAACTTTCTTGAATACACATGATTCGTGTTTTACATTATAGGCAAACCCAGACACTATATCTTTGTTATAAGAATTTAACCTGTAATACAAATCAGGATCAAATACCATATCAGCGTCAATGAATAATATCTCTGTTGCTTTTAATTTCAATGCTTTCTCAACTAGCAAATTACGAGCCATATCAGTAATACAATCGCTTATGAATAGTGTTACACAGTTATTAGGCTTTTTAAGTGCTATAAGACTCTGTACGAACTCTAAAGGCATATCCTTAGTCGCTGTTGGTATGCAAATAGCCAGTAAATCTTCTGAATCAGGTAAAAATCCCCATTTATCAAAAAACTTCTCTTTGTCTATTTTAAGCTGTTTGTTTAATTGTTTTCCACTAACTTTATTCAATGTCTGTGATTCAAAATGATGTACTACTATATTGGGAGCTATGCTTACTAAAATATTTGCTCGTTTCATCTTGTAAAAGAAATCCCAATCTGAATACCATATCTCCATTGACTCATCAAACTTACCTATCTTCTTGACTACTTCTTTGTTTACCATAAAACAAAAGCCTGTGAATTTTTGTTTATATACACTCTCCCTATCAGTACCACAAGTAAATAATGGGCATACACAACCAGCTCCTTCACCAAGTTTTATTAAAAAGTTATTAATAACATCGCCTTCAAATTCTAAATCATTATTTAATATCAAGTAGTAATCTCCTTTAGCCTTATCAATTCCTTGATTCCAAGCCTTTGTTACGCCAACATTTTTCTTATTGTTTATAATAACTACATCATATTTCTTTAGCCACGCATTTTCTTCTTTGACTGGATGATTATTTACAATAACTATTTCATCAACTCTTTTATACAAGTATTCAACAAGTGATTTTGTGTATTCAAAGTTTTTATAAATTGGTATTATCGCAGAAACCATATTTTTATATTTTAATTTTTAAATTACTTTCCTTAAAGTCAAACCATTTTAGGTGGTTTCGGTTTGACCTGACCACCCAAAATATTCAAGGATTATCGTTTGGCATTTAAACTCGCCTTTTATTGACAAGCATAAACACGATCCAAATTATTAAACATTTAAGCCTGTTGAACCAACAAACCCGATCTTAGTCATACCGCCATCTCCGTACGCATAGTACGCATATGAAGTATATTCTAAGTTCTTAGTGTGATAATCAACATACTGTGGATCTAGTTCAGGTTTCTTAGCCCAGATTAAATTCAAAGGATTTAATGAAGGATCTAATACGAACCAACATTCAGGATAAGTAACATTGTCTAGCCAATCCCAAATGATCAATTTATATTGATCTTCTACTGGATTGTAAACACCAGAACTATAATCGACAGCCACACGACCAGTTGATTTCAAGAGAATCCTAGCAGTAGATGTTAATCTTCGTGGAACTATCAAATACTTGAACTCAGGTACTTCTAAAGTACCAGAATGGTCAAGCATTCTAGGAGCCATGTATTCTTCAACTGCATTCAAGGCATCTTCATCTAAGTCCATATTTATAGTTGCACCATCGGTTATGATGTTGTTATAAGTATCACCAGCTGAATTTGCGCATGGATGAGAGTCGTTAAACATAGCTACTCCGTCTGGGGAGTTAGGTGTGATAGCTTTACCATCAGAACGCCTGTTATAAGCAGCAGCAGAAAACCCATTAATAAGTACATCAGCTAAATCTAGCTGTAACTTTTTATAAGTTTTCTTAACAAGATCTGTAGGGAGTTTGGCCATTTTGCCATACTGTGCAAATTTCATCATTCTATCGGTAACTCTAATCATTCCACCATTGTTCCTTTGTGTGTACTGAACGCTATAAAGTTCAGATGAGTTTAAGTCAGGAAATTGAGCGCCTTCTGCGATTTCTTCTACCTGTTCTACTCCTGAAATACCACTATCAGTAGTGATTTCTTTATCGTCAGTACTAACACTAAAAACATCTCCAAAAACGCTGTTGTCTAAAGCATAAGTTTCAGCTTCGCTCCAGCATTCTCGTAAAAGATTATCAACCTTTGTTAGGTCTTTAAAATTATTTATGGATAACATAGTCTATTTTTTTACCAACTTGCGTGGTATGAATTGATTACCACTCTTACTTTTCTGTTTGCGGGAGTTCCTATAACTTCTTTTACCATAGTAGCACCATCTACATCTTCACCAGCAGCTATATCAATAGTTTCTGGATCAGCTAGATTGTACCTATGGAATCTTTGTGTTACAGCAGTATCAGCATTAGTATCAGCTTCAAACTCGTAGTCATTAGCGTCAAAGAATAATGCCTTTTGTCCAACAGCAACAGTTGCGTCTTTATCTTCTTGGGCAATTAATATTTGCCTATCAGTTAAAGTTGCAGGGATATTAGCAGGAACTAGGTAACCAACTTCGTTGTCAGTATAAGCAGTATGTCTTTCAGATGCTACATTAGCAGCCAATTCATACTCTAATAATGCGATGTCTTGGTCGCCTTTTGCTTTTCTATATATAAGCATATCAGATTATAAGTGAGTGGATTATTTTTTGTTAGCCTTTTTTACTAATGGTCCTAAATGAGATTTATCAGCTCTGTCAAATGCGTCTTGCATTTCTCTTTTTGGAACTGAATCTTTATCTAGGGTTGTAATAGTTCTCTGGCCAACATCGTTACTACCGACTGATACTCCTTTTTGATCGTCTTGAATAGAATCTTGGCTTGATTTAATGCCTAGCCTTCTTTTAATATCCTTTAATGCCTCTTCAAGAGCTTCTTTTTTGCTCATGCCTTCATCTAAATAGAGATTTGCTTGTGCGCTAATTTTAGCTCTAATAGGTGCAGTAAATTTTATATCAGAATGGCTTTCTTCAAAGTTTCTTAAAACTTCTCTTAGTTTTTGATCATTAAGTTCTGCCTCAATTTTATCAATTCGTTCATCTGGAGAATCTTTAGTAGTATCGGAATCTGGCTTACTGTCAAAAGTTTTGCCAAGTTCCTTTGCTATCTTCGGATTATCCTTAATAGCTTTGATAACTGGTGCTACATCGTTGGCGTGTTTCTTGAGAATTTTGTTCTCTTTCACTAACCTTTGCGCCTCTTTTGTAGAATTACCATAACGCTTTTTCAAAGTTTTGGCTTCTGTTTCCCAATCCTTATCAGCATCATCGTCATCAGTATCATCACTATCATCGTCTTCCTCATCTAGCACGGAATCATCTTCGACCTGTGAAGGATTATCATATTCATCTAATAGTCCATCTTCTGACCCCGTTTCAGAGTTGTCTTCTTGCGAAGCGTCTGACTCTGCGTTGCCTGTGTCATCAACAACAGGGGCAGTTTTGTTTTCTTCAAACATTGTTTTTTTATTAATTTATTAGAGTTAAGGCTATTTTCGGCATCTAATAGCCGAATAAAACTTGCGTTTCATAACCCGTCTAACTCAGGATAAATTCCTGATTATTGATGATGAGCTAATTGAAGGACTCACCATCAATATATCAAAAATCTATTCGTTAAAACTAGCTTTCATCTTATCGTTCATTAAATGACTAAGATATAAATGACTAAACTTACTACCTTTCTTTTCATTAACCTTTTTCATTACTACATCTAGTATCACTCCAACATCTTCTATCTGTGTGCTTTGCTCAATCATAGTTTCAATAACCTTATCAGCAATCTTTTCTGCGAACTTTAACTTCTCTTCAAGATGATTTTCTTGACTACCTATAATCTTATTTTTCATTTCGCTTTTTATTTAATTGCTTAATTTTATTTTGGTCTATCTCTCTTTGTATTTCGTGATTAGTGAAACTCCTTTTAAACTTCTCGTTAATTGTGTCTAGCATCCAAATAGCTCCCATGTATTTAGCTGCGTCTATTCTAGCACTCTTACTAAAATCCAATGATGTCTTTGCTGACTTAACCATTAAGCGCCTTTTTGTTCTATTAAAGTATTCAACTAAACTGTCATATTCCATCATTTTATTGATAGTATAAAAATCTCTTGTTTCCTTGGCAGATTTAGCAGGTATCTCTTCTCCCCAGAACTTATCATTGAATATAGTTTTCCAGTATAGTTTCTCTATGATTTTTTTAAACATATATATTATTTAATTATTTAACTGGTTGTTCTGGTAGTATAGCTGGTGTAGCTTGTGGTGGCGCTCCTTGACCTCCTCCTGGTGGTAATCCACCATCTGGTGCAGGTTGTTCTCCCTCTGGCACTTGGTCTGCTGGGGTTCGTATCAATCCTTTTGGTGCTTCTAGTAGTTCAATAGCATTGTCAGCTACAACTTCAGGGTTTAGCATTGGTGCTGTTAAAGGATTAGCCATTAAGAACTCAACTACTTGCATAAACTTATTTATCTTCATTTGTTTATTCAAAGCAAAGGTTGGTTCAAACTGTATTTCAATATCATACTTACCTGTTATATCTTCTGGTTTAAGCTCAAAGAATGAATACCCATCAATCTCTCTGACTTCGTAAGATTCGCCAGTAGCTATATCCTCATCAAGCTCATCAGGTGAAAGCCCTGGTGTATCGCCTGATTGTATCTTCTTATCAATAGCATTTTTAGTCCTGTCCTCTGCTGAAATACGCTCAATTTCAACTCCTTCAAGTTTAATAGTCCTGTTATCTTCTTTGTAATCAACTATCTTGTCCTCATCAACTATCTGCTCAACTCTTGGAACTGTCATAAACTGCTGAATGTTAGATAAGACCATTCCAGCCCTACGCTTTAATGATGGTTCGGATAACTTCAATATCAATCTAACTCTCTTTAATAAACTTTCAATCTGTGCAGTTGTTTCAGTAGCTGTTTGTTTAGGCTCACCAATAGAACTTACTAACTTGTTATCAATACCTGTGATGTTTGCAACTTCACCTTTTAACTTGCTTTGTTCATTATCAACTGATAGTCCAGGTTCTGGTTTGATAAGTGGTGAATAGACATCACTAATTCGTTTGCCACTTGGTAGATTAACCTTAGCCATTCCACCTGGCCTGTTTCTATAATCTTCTTCATCAATCATTGCCTCGTCATCCCATATAGTCATTTGGTCAATAGAATTATGCAAGTTCTCTAATTTCATATTTTCTAATATATTGTATTCCTTTGCAAGTCCGTCCATTATCTCTGGAACTCCTTGCCAGTATAAACATGGTTTTGACCTAGGAATGTGCCTCATGTGAGATAAAGGTATCTGTTTGTGTCTGAATGGGTTTGGTCTGTCTATCTCGGTTAATAACACTCCATTAGCTACAATAGCAAATACATCATTTAACTGATTGTAGTATAAGAACAAATCAACAATATCTTCTTCTTCATCTCTGTATATGAAACTATCATTGACATTATCTGTTTCAATCATTCTATTTGGTCTGACATATTCTACATTCCTAAACCCAGAATCTTTATCAAATTCTGCTATGAATTTACTGTAACTGTATCTAAACCGAATAAAAGCATCTTCTGCTTCTGCAATATCATTAGCACCCTCATCAACCCATACATCTTCAATAGGTATGTCTTTCCAAGACACTCCCTCTTTATCTGTCTTTTCTAGTTCCAAATACTTATACTTCTGTGTCTTTTTATCATAATCAACTGGGATTTTAACCTTACGCTTATCACATCTATAGAAGTCATAAGTCCATTGTAGTCCGAATATGATTGATCCTAGTGTCCTTAGTATTATCTTAAACCCTTCTTCGTTCTGCCTTTCTACATAATCATAAACTATCTCACCAATAACTGTTTTAGCCTTGTCTTTCTTTTGCAAGGCAGTAAGCACAACAGATGGGGGTTTCTCTGACATCTCTGAAAGCATAAGAAGTACCTGTGCAGTTACTAATCTAATATAAATAGGTTGTGTATCCTCATCAGTAGATAAAGTACCACTTGACACTAGAATATTATAGATTGAACCAGTTATATCAGCTTGGTCTAATTGACCCAATAGCCCATCATAAACATTTGCCCAGCGTTTCCATTTGTTCTCAAACTTATGGCGCTGATTACCCATCTGTGTTTTTCTATCGTTCATGTGTTTCATGAAGTTGCTTTCATCTTGGGTTGGTTCCCAATCCTTGAAATTCTCTGTATCTATTATTAATTTTGATTTTGCCATATTTTATAAGTTACTATATACATTTCTTATCTTGTCGCTTGTTATTTTGTTATCAATAGGTTTGCCATATCCTCTAGTTTGCTGTCCTGTTTGTTTCTGTCTAGCCTGAACCATTTTAAAGAAGGCGCTTGCCTTTTCCTCTGGGGTCATATCATCAGCTTTCTTAGCAACTGTATTAACTCGTGCTAACTGTGTCATGTAAGCTAAAGCGTCAATAATATCATCTCTCCTGCCTACTGGGAATGTCAATAATTCTTCTTCCATATCAGCTTCTGCTCCATCAGCTCGGTGAAACAATGTCTTTGACCTGTAAACCGAGATAAGACTTCTAATCCTTGTTTCTTTATCCTTGTCAGCTTTTAGTTCTTCTATTGGCAAGAATACATTTCTCTCCCTCATTTCTTTGCGTATCATGTAGATCAAGACCTTTTGGAATACTGCTGTTTCTATGCCGATTTTGTCTAAATTCCATTTCTCATGCAGTTTAAATATGTTCTCTATCAATACATAAGGATCAAATATGCCTACAATCTTGTCTAAAACATACCATTTGTTCTCTTTATCTATGCCGACAACTACCATAGCGCAGTTATCACTTGACCTTTTCTCACTAATAGCTGGGTCAATAGCCAAATACTTTCTGAATTTCTTATCAACTATGTCCTCTGTCTTGTAATACTGGAAGTCAGTACGCTTGAACTCTGCTGTTTCAGGATCAATAGGAGTATTCATATACTCTGCCATGAATATATCTATCTTTCCCCTTTTACTATAATCTGCTTTCAACTCTGCAATCTCTTCATTAGTCATATACTCTGGCCAGATTGATTGGCCATCTTCGTCTATAATCTTATAGACTTTCTTATTGAAATTATCATACTTGTCGCTTTCAAGTACCCTAGACAATACGCTGTCAAAATGGATAATCGTTCCTATTAATATCACTCTGCCATCTGGCTTTGAAAGTGATGGGAATACTGAACCATTTAGCCATTTTTCTAGCTTATCTCTACGATCTTTGTTTGCTACTAATTCTTCATTCTCTAAGTCGTCCATGATTATTAGATCAGGTCTTGCATCTCTATACTTTAACCCTCTAACCTTTTGACCAGCACCTTTAGCCATTATTCTAATACCTGTGGAAATAATAATGTCATCTTCTGACCATTTCTTGCTCTTTAGATCTCCATATAACCAAACAATCATTTCATTAAACTCCAATTCTGCCTTTAAATCTTCTAAGAACAAACTAGCCTGACCATAAGTATCAGATATTAATAGCACAAACTTTACCTGTTCGGTTACTATTAACCAAGCTAAATGAAACAAATCTGTCATTGTAGTCTTTGCTGTTCCTCTAGGACAAGCTCTAACTATAGACTGATGTTTCTTATAATCCTGTAATAAATCTCTATGGAACTTGGCTGGTTTCCTTGTTAAATAGCTACTAAAGCAGAGTGAAATGAAATCTTCCTCATTTACCTTGAACGAGTCTTTCAGAACCTTTATCTTCTCCTCTGATGTTAGTTTCTTTTTTGCCATTTGTTCTTTCTTTTATCTTTAAATCTATATACTTATTAAAATCATCATCAGATATTGGATCTTTGGTTATATCTTTAACTTCTTGTACATCTCTCATGTCTGTAATATTCTTTGCTGTGAATATATACGCAGTAGCATTATAGCCACCATTTAAGCCATTTACTATCAAAAACTCTTTTTGTAATTGCTTACTTATCTTATAGGCAGTAGAGAACTTTTCATGTTTCTTACACCATTCTAATAATGTAAATGCTGTTACACCTACTTTTCTAGCATATTCTGATAAAAAAGGAATATCATTAGGTATAGTATATTCCTTACCTTTGTTATCTTCTGCTATTCTATATTTTGGTTTATCAAAAAACTCCACAATACCTTTACAATATTCTGGTTTATACTTTGTTGGACTGCCTGTCTTTTTAGTATAATTATACTCTTTAGTTTCAGGTTTGGTTTCATCAACTATAACAGGCTCTTTAGTGTCTTTTGGTTGTGCTTCTTGCTCTGTCATTTGTGCTATTTAGTTTATATTATACAACGCCCAAAATGCCATTCTCAATAATGGCTGGGTGGGCGTAAATCCTAATGAAATCAGCATAGCTGAATCATTACAGATCTCTATATTAATTATCTAATACTATACAAGAATGTCAATTTTTACTATCAAAAAACAGAGCTATTAACCCTATTTTATTGACTAAAGTGGCTATAATCAGCTATCAAAAAATAGCCTAGTTATCCACAGGTGTATTAACAATTAGCACTCCCCATTTTTCTACCAATGATAGAAATAAGAGTAATTATATTTTCCACTAAATCACAATGTTATTTTCCTTAAAAATTTGTTTGTACAAAGAACACTATGGGGAGTATTAGTTGTTAATATACTTTTGGATATTATAGATTTTAACTTAGTTTTCATACTGTTCTAAATCCATTATTTAATCTATCTGCTATTTCCTCTGTACGCATATCCATATCTTGCAATAAAAGTGCCTGCTCCAGACAACCTTTATCAGCACAACAATAACCTTTATTTACATGAGCTCCCAAACCCCTTATTTCTTCTTTGCATATTATACAAATATTTTTACTCTTCTTTAGTTTGTTTTTCATTTTATGTTATTTAATTAATGATTGTTGTTTTTGTTTTCCCATTGCACAATCTAATATGTGTTTTCCTAATGGTGGATATACACAATTTCTTAATAATAATCTTTTTTGTTTTGCTTTTTTTGGCAACTTTATATTATGATATTTTTCTAATTCACTAATATCTTCATCTTGATTTTTTCTTGTGCTAGTTCTTGCATTGCAAATATTAAAATTTCTATTTGTTTTAAAATCTGTTATGTAAAAATTACTCCAAAAATAATGTCTATCTAATAATACTGGTGGCCATAATGGGGGATAATAACTTTTTACATTTTCTACTACCCATTTACCCTTGAACCACTTTTGTAAAAAAACTATTTATTGCCTTAAAAAGAGGACTGAAGATATTAACTACTTTTATTATACATTAGAATCTATTTTAAAACAAC
>Ga0307928_10004130_pt1 | contig 11046 bp, 12 predicted proteins | sample AceLakmetagen232_FD_201815 | JGI IMG/M metagenome (GOLD analysis project Ga0307928, IMG submission 201815) | Saline water microbial communities from Ace Lake, Antarctica - #232 | ecosystem: Environmental > Aquatic > Non-marine Saline and Alkaline > Saline | place: Antarctica: Ace Lake...
TCATCACATCCATATAAGCTGATTGCACCAATTCCACCACCAATCCAAGCACTGCCATAATAAGAAAGAGTTGTAGCAGCAACTTGATTAGTAGCATTCTGGTTAAGTTTAAGGTCTCTTATAACTACACCAGTAATATTAAATCCTGGAAGTGCTTCTCTTGCTACTATGGTATTAGCAGAAGTTCCCTTATCTTGATTAGCAATCATACACCTATTAGAGGCATCTGCTAATTTAATAACTGTTGCATCTCCATTTCCAACTAAAGTCACAGAAGAGCGTAGTATTAAAATATCATCACTTATTAAATAATTACCAGAGGCTAAATGCACAACTCCACCAAGAGTAGGAAGAGCACTGATAGCTTTGTTAATCTGTACCTGGTCAGCCGCACCATCGCAAACATAATCAGCTGCTTGCTTTACACTGTTAGTACTATCGGACGCAGCTACGTATAAAGCATTAGGACTAGTTGAAATACTGGAATACCTCGATCTACCACCTGCAAAATTCTTCGATAAGCCAACAGTTGACATTGTCAGCAAAAACAAGATTATAAAATTCTTCATTTCAGACTGTTCTCCATTGTCAATGAAAAAAGGATGCGGGCGGCTAAGCCCGCACCTATTAAATTTAACCTACCTGCGTTAGCGTTACACCGCCATCAGCAGCAGTCATACCACTTACATACCAATTAGTACCATCACAAGTTACTTCAACCCAGTCACCTATAACGGCAACTGATTGAACAAATGTAATAGTATCTTCCTCTTGACCTACAGGACCATCATCTCCGGTGTCAGACTCGGCTTCAAGAACCAGGCCATATATCAGGTTTTCAGAAGCAGCCGTTACAATTGTATAATTGGCACCAGCAGGAGCCGCACCAATAATAAACCTATAGGTTATTCCAGCAGATGTAGCAGCAGAAGGCAAAGTTGAAACAAACTCGGTTGCACTATTCAAGACAAAGACTTTACCTGCTTCAGCGATAGTAATTGTATTTGTAGCAGCAACTACCTCGACCGGTGTTACTATGGCAGAAGATACAGTTAGTTTACCAGTTACGGTAGCAGCACCGCCAATAGTCATTGTTCCTGTATTAGTAACAGTAACAACACCAGCAGCAGTTATTGTTATATCGTCTCCAGCGTTAATACCTATATCACCAGCATCAACACCTACGGCTTCAATATCAACTGATCCAGCAGCGGAATTAAGCGTAATGCCACCAACATCAGACGAAAGTATAATCGACTCATCGTCGATACCTTGATCTGAATGTAAAGTGATTTTCTCACTTGTTCCTGCATCGGCTTCAATATAAATTGCAGCAGCACTATTTTCGCCAGCAGTAATATTCACTGAACCTGCGGTATTAGTAATATCAATGTCCTCAGTAGCACCACCAGCGGCGGTAATATCAATACCACCAGCAGACGCAACAAGCTCAATAGCATCCGCGGTATTCTCTGTAGTAGTAAAAGATATACTCAAAGCTACATCAGCATCAATACCACCAGCGGCAGAATCAATGTTAATAGCATCAACAGCAGCCTCGCCAGCATCTAAAGTGATAGACTTATTAGTCGCGTCAACTTTGAAATCACCTCCAATAAGCGTAGTAGTAATAGCACCACCCGCGGTATCAATGGTAATGTCGTCAGCTGCGTTAATATCAATATCATCAACAGATGTAATATCAATATCACCAGCTGCACCAGATGTTGAAAGACTCAAAGCATCAGTACCAACACCAGACGATGTAAGAATTAAACTTGCATCTTGGTCTGTAGTAGCCTGTGCAATAGTAAGGTCTGTAGTACCAGTTGATGTTAATGTGATAGTTGAGGCAGCATCATCAAATACAATAGTACCAACACCTTCAAGGTCATCACAAGCACCAAAAGCAATAGAATCAATGCCAGTATCACTTGCGTAAGTCAGCGTATTAGCAGTAGCGAGATTGAACTCAAAATCCTCTGTGCCATCAAACTCAATCACATCATCATCTACATTGTTGATTATCTCATCGTTTTCAAGAACAATATCCGAAGCTCCAACATCAATTCCAACAAAAGTAGCAACGCCAAGTTTCGTTACAGACCAAGTAGCGGATGTTCCGGTAATATCTGCACCTGTTCCAGTTGTAGCAATCTCAATAGTTGGGTCTGTTCCTGCGTTACTAAGTACTAAGGCGGGATAAGCACCAGTCTCACCATGTACAAGAGAAAGGCACTCACTGTCAGAGGATGCACCTGTTGTTAATGTCACAGCAGTCCCACTATCAACAACGATAGATTCGCCACCATTATAAGCCTCGTCAAGCGAAGCATAAGAACCACCAGATTCGAGACTATCCCATCCAATAGAGGTTCTTAAAACCATCTTTTCGAGAGCTGAGTTATAATACAACCTACCTTCTGTAGCCGTTGGGTTAGTTGTCTCACTGATAAATAATAGATTAGATATCCCTGTAGTGTCAGTACCAGTAAATATATCATCTACCTCACCAATAAAATTGTAAACTGGATCACTCCCAGTACCCGCATTTAATGACTGTCTATTCTTCTTGTAGTTATCCTGGTCATAAGTCAATCCACTCGCCATACCAACAATGCAGGCGAGCATTACTAAAATAAATAAAAACTTTTTCATTGCTAGTTACTCCTTAAATAAATTTTTAATAGGACACCTGGTCGAAAGGTAGAAACCAGGCATCCTAAAGATCAATTAAACACCTGAACCAACTGATGCTATTTCCGGAACTGTAACACCAGACTCGGTTACCATTTTGTGATGCAACGTCTGAGGCTCACTTGGTGACAAAGCTGCATTAATGTAAACTTCAGCACCTGCTGAAACAGTTGCTATCATACCAACAAACTCATAATCAGAGCCGTCTGCTTCAAGGAAATCTTTGAGCATCTTACCAATGTTTACGGCAACAATGTGTCTACCAGCGGTTGCTATTCGTTTATCTTCGAAGTCTGTAATCGTTACGCTAAGAACTTCCTTGATGTTGTCAAGGGTTGCTTCTTTCGCAGCAACTAGAGCGAATTTATATGTATCACTATCATTGCCTGTTGCTACAGAATAAGTATCTACAACCCACCAAAGATCCGTAAGGTTGCTATAATCCTTACCTGCTCCGTCGGCATGAACAGCAATAACATTTGTCATGTCGGTAGCTGTACCAGCAGGACACTGTTGAGCAACGGCTAACTTTCCTAATGTTGCTAATATCATTTTTATACTCCTTAAATCAAATTTTCATTTTACTTACACACACACACACACACACACAAACACGACAGTTATTAACTTGAAACAACAGGATCTTCGCCAGAACCAATAGTCTTATTAAGGGCATCCATGTAAGCGATGATAATAGCATTCTTACCAGTGCCTATCATAGGAAGATCGGTTTTGTAGATATTGTCGTTCGATGTATGTACCATAAGTTTGTTATTAGCTTCAATAACCAACTTAGCATAAAGTCTTTCAGGACACATCAAGACCCAAGGGGAAGGAACTTCAGTAACAACACCGTTTGCGTTCTGTTCCATTGAACCACCAGTCGGAGCATTGATGATACTTGCTTCGATGATAGTATTGATGAGGTCAGCACCAGGAAGGTCTGTAACGCCACAAGGAACATTACAGATACGTTTCAAAGCTCTCTGGTCACGAACAAAGATACCCTTCTGGATCATGAACTCAATCCAGATATTCCATCTGTGTTCATCATCATCTGTGCCGAGACCTTCTTCAAGCCACTCACCCTTCTCTTCCTGCTCAATACCAAGAGTAGGATGGTTAGGATTGTAGAGGAAATGAAGAGTATCAACACCTGGCTTCATGAGCCAGCAGCTGCGAAGATCGTCACCTGCTCCACCTACATTGAAACAGAACTTATTGTCGTAGGTGTTATAAGGATCACGTTTCATCAGACCGACAACACCACTCTGAGTAGGTTCGGACGATCCTTGCATCATCAGCTTAGTAACAGCCTGATTAATAGACATGATGTGAGCGATCTTATTAGCTTTCAAAAGAGCTCTGCCAACTGCTTCGTTCTCAGTTGTGAAAGTATCAGAAGGTGCTTTATAAGCCGAACGAACTGTCATGAGTGCTTCCACGAAAGGCTCGTGTTTTGCCTTAGACGCTTTCCAGCTTCCACCAACATCTACCAGGTTACCGGTAGGCAGTGACACAGTTCTAAGACCGTGATGTGTGAGTCCCTGGTTTGCAGGGAACGCAGGCAGGAATCGAGAAAAATCATCACGTTCTGCTAATGCGTTTACTACTGTGTTAATCGGTGCACCGCCTGGCAACTTGAATTTCAGTAAGTCAAAGATGTTGCCTATAGATGCATGAGATAGTGTACTCATTGTTAAACTCCTTAAAAATAATTTACAGTTTTAAAATACAATTATTTTCGGAGAAGTCGTCCGGACATCCGGGCTTCACCTTGCAATACAACCCTGCTTTTCGGGTTTGCCGTCTTTCCGGCAGTCACAAGGTGCAACCAATGGTTACATCATCTCAATTTATTCTTTTATACAAAGAGCATCGTCAGCCGAAGCTGGTGCTTTAATTCTGACGCATTATACCACATTAAGTCTTCTTAGGCCACAAAATACTTTCAGTTTTTCCATCGGCCACTGTTACGGGTTTACCTGGTGCACCGCCACCGCCATCATTGCTACTCTCAGCGGCAAGCGAACCAAGTTGTTTCAGTAACACCCTGCGGAGTACCGGATTAGTAGCTCCTTCTCGATCTCTCAGAAACTCAGCCATTTCATTAGCTTCTTCCGTACTGAGACCAAGATTGTTCACTAACGCTCTGTGTGTTAGTATCGAGCTTTCCTCGAGCTTCTCCTTGCTACCAAAATCAGGATGAATCGCCAATGCTTCATCAGTAGATTGTTTCTTAGCTGCGAAGTCAGCAGCTCTCCGTGCTTCGCTGTCATCCATAGCTTTTATAGATGCGAGATTAAAGAACTCAGCGAGCGGCTCCATAGCCGACTTAGGTATCTTCTTATCAATCGCAAACTGCTTGAAAGCATTTGCAAAGTTATCGTCATAAGGAGAACCTTCAGGTAATCCCTTCTTTAGATTAACATCAGAAAGGGATTCTAGGTCCGGTGCTGACTCGTAACCAAGCAGCTTAGTTGCCTTTAATGTGAACTCATTTCTTGATTTATCGTCCGGGAAAACATCCATTGACTCAGGGAGTTTCCCCGGTTTGCCCTTCATCTGTGCCAGGCCGTAACCATCCATGATAGCATCGTTAGGTGTCTCAAACTTCGACATATGGTTAGTAAACGCCTCTCTGTTGTCAGACGTTACTGCCTCATGCTCAAACTCATTGCTCCAGTGATCTTCCATAATCTTTTACCCTTTCATTCACATTCATAATTTTTAACATTATTTGAAATAAATCGTGTACTTAGTGACAAGCTCACGACTCTTTACAACCAAACTCATATCTTTAACAATCCGCAGCGGTTTCTGTGTTCCATACTTGCGGTTAATGTTCCTGAGAAACGACTGAAGATTGCTCTCATCAAACATAACTCTATTTGTCTGGACAAACTGAGCTTCAAGAACAGACTCCAACGTAAGAACGTTTAGCATGTTATCTTTAAACTTAACACCGACCGGAGGAACACTCTCTTTTATCCTTGCATCCGGGTTGCTCTGCTTATGCATACCATTGCATGCTTTAAGCAATGACTCGGCATCCGGGTAGCTTGCTATCATCTCGTCAGTCATACCGATATTCTTAGAAGCTCGGTTGTAAAGATCTTTGCCGTAAACCTGACTCAGTGACTTCTTCTTCGCTACTTCCTTCTTTATTACTTTTTTGCTTTTTTTCTTTGCCATACTATTTCTTCACCTTCCTGTTCCTGTTTTTTTTTGTAGTCTTGCAACCTCCTCGACCACGATTAGCACGAATCCCTTTGCCACTTCCATCACGTTTTGGTATGCCTGCCTTTGCCATTATTAACCTTTCTATTGTTTAACTTCTATCAAAACACAAAACATTTATAGGATTATCGTAATTTTTAATTACATTACTATAATCACAAATAATACCTTTTCTGCTGCCATTATTGTAAACTACTACGTCGTATTTAGTACTCTTTGGAACAGTAACAAATCTATACTTTGAATCTCTTTTAAAAACAAATACCGCCTTTTTACCACATTCAGAAATTGAATCAGTCTTCTTATAATAAGACTTAAAGTTTATTGGATTATCCGCAATTCCTACTTCATTAGTTCCTAATAGTATCATTTTTTAACCTTTCCTATTTCCCTTTGTTATGTCCAATTTCTAATATTAACGTAGCTACGTGAAACAAAAACCTTTTCTTCTTAGGTATTTGCTTGTAAAGAATTAAGTAAGTCAGTCCCTTCATATAGGTCCTTTCCTTACCCTCAATGATAAGTAACACTTCAGCCAGGATATCATTGTGCAAAGCAATATCTTCTTTCGTCTTGATCGGGTTAAACAAATGCTGCAGCCGATGAGCAAGAATAGTCTGCCCGGCCTTTTCGTACATCAAGAATAGTGCTCTGCCTGTGTTAGCCACCTATTATCTCCTTATCCTTTTTTTAACTAAATCATGTTCTATCACCCTTAGTTTACATATTGTCTTTTGTGCTTCTGCTTCTGCTTTTGCCCTCGCAGAATGATTTATCACATTAATACTAACATCAGGAAAGCCAATAGGCTTGTTAAGCTCATCGTAAAACCAGTCAGGCATTATTCTTGATTGTGTTCCAAATTCAATTAAGAAATCGTAAGCCTTTTTAATCTCATTGAACATCTTAACATCACCACCCTTATCTGGATGATGCTTGATAGCTGCTTGACGATAATGCTTTTTTAGTACTTTCTTTGTAGCACCACTTTTTAAACCCAACAACAATAATGCTTGACTTTTGTTCACTCTCCACCTCCAAGCTTTGCTACATTAGCTAAAATACTGTTTGGATCTACCGCGTCTTTCGAGACGTTCGGTGCTACCTTCGCCGCTTCAAGCATCAGAGCGGTTTGCTGGTCTTTAGCTCGCTGTTGAGCCAAGCCTGCTTTAATCTCATCGTATTCTTTTTTAGGAATAATATTCTTCTGCGGGAAGTCATTAGCTTCGAGTATATCATCCATAGTTTCATAAGAGCGGATAGCATGGACCAGGTCAGGATCTATATCAAACAAACCAGAATCTCGGAGACCACCAAGTCCGGACATTATCGGCTGCATCGCCTGGCTAACTTTCTGAGCTTGAGCCAACTGGCCAATAAACACGGGACGAACACTAACAGACCTGACATTGTTGCCAAGGGCACTCATTACAATGTCAGTAATATTAGCCATAGTACCTGGATTGAATGGCCCACGACCTGCTCTAACCTCGATGTCTATCATCCTGGCATCTGTTGCCTCAAGATATCTACTGTGAGTCTCGATCGCTGGAGATAACAAAGTGGCCTTCTCGCCAGCCATCTGCCATATTTGTGCTGCTGATACCGGTTGTTTATTTGTTGCAGCCAGGTCACTGAACATCTGGAACTTGTCAATATAGAACCATCGCTTAAGAGCATCGATCTTTATGTTCATCCAATCTTTGCTGAATTGAATACTACCAATGCGATTGAGATACTTGGGAGGACTATCATATTCTTCCTTGGTCCCAAACATCTCACCTTCAGCATCAAGATCGAGCTTATTTCGCATGGAATCAAGAGCAATGAACGGAGGTCTATTGCCACTCTGAATATCCTCACCATAATTCTTATCCAACTGCTGTAAACTTAGATTGTCCCAAAGAGCATAGAAGGCCGGCGTTCGGCTGCAGGCTTCCCAGGGTTTCTTGTCAAAATCCCATACCGAGAATGGCTGACTGAAATCACCCATGTTCTCGTTTAGCGGTTTGTCTTGTTTGAGCTTCTCAACCTCAGTGAGCTCAAGGAAGTAAACAGATAACCAACGCCAGTTACCGTTAGGTTTCTTAAATGCATTGTCACTATCACTTTTGCTATCCCAGATAGGATCATTTGCCTTGAAAACTGCTTTGTAAACAACAAACGTCTCATTAAGCTTGCCCTGGTTAATAGCCTCGTTGACAGAGATGCTGAGTTTTTCCTGTCGCTTAGTACCTTCTTTATCATCGTTCTTTATAAACTTATCAAGAAGCTGCTTTGCTGTCCAATTCTTGTCTTTAATTATCACACCTTCCGGTTGATTATATTTATCATAAAACACCCGGACAGTTTTATAATGTTGAGGCATCCACATTGTTCTTTGATTTAAAATATCCTCTTCACCGAAGATCACAGGACTGCCAGTAGTAATACCGTCATGAGTAAAGTTCGGTTGGATATCGTAGAAGTTTGACTTCTGATAGGCAGGTGTCATATGATCCTTGATGTCTTGGTTCCAGATGTCAAGCTCATTAATTCCGGCAAGTTCGTTCTGGTCCATCATGTAACGGATCCAGGGAATGTTCTTACTAACCAACGAACCTTGGAACCCGGTAGCCATCATCCTGCTGAACCATGAACCAGAGCCATTGTAAATGTCCTTGCCAAGAAGATCGCCCTGGTTATCAGTCTCAATGAGCTCGTCACTTCGAAAGTAATTAGCCATGAGATCACGGTTGCGATTAGCTTTAGTATAATCAGTCTCTTGCTCTAACCAACGATCAACGATACGCTCGAATAAAGTTTTAGTTTTCCAATTATTCATATTGTTATCCAGTCTTAATTATTTGCACACCTATGTAAACCACGAGTCAATGTATTTTTACCGTAGGCTGATTTATGCTGATCTCTTGGATACGACATTGCAACCTTACCCTTTACCTCACCAAAGACGCTAGCATAGCGATAAACAATACCAAGGTGACTAAAGGCATCACCAACGTGACACGTCCAGTCCCTCACTGCATCAGCAAAGTACACTGGCTTATCCGGCGTACTCAATGCTTCGTTCTTTCGCTGTCTCCAGTTCTTCAGCCCGGTGAATCCTTCCATTGCTTCTTTCGAGAACCAGCACTTCGGAATAATACTTCTCGCAGCTTCGATGCGGTCATTGAAATTAACCTTAGGTATCATCTTGAAAGCGATACCCAGTGACTTAGCAACGTCAACTGTAAAGAGTCCTGTCTGTCCACTCTTGGCATTTGATCCCCAGAGATCTGGAGGTGCATAGTGATCGGCATAGATGTATGGTTTGTTGTTTAAGATTAACGCATATTTCGGCAACCCGAGACCTTCACCATCAAAGTAGAAATCAATTATATGAATCTGCTCTTTAATGAATTGAACAAACCAAACAGCATTGTAAACGTTACCATAATCCCAGACAGAATAAACCTGGGCAGTGGGCTCGTGACATATAGATCCGACCTGTCCTCTATCCTCAATTTCACTCAGCCATTTACCGAGATAAGTTCCTTGAGTATACACAGGCTTTCGTCCTTCAATTCGTATACCATACTCAGTTGACTCCTCACCATACTTCCTGCGGATCATTGCTTCGTACTCTCGCCCGGAAATCTCCGGGATGATACGCTCTCCTGTCTTAAAGTTCGGAGAATCTTTGACACTGATCCTGATGAAGTGCCAGGTTGGATCTTCTTCGCATTCAGCAAACGATCCAGATGATGCTGTTGGATTACCAACGGCAACGATCTTACAATTCGGATCGGTTAAAAGTGACTCAGTGGCTTTCCATATCGCAGCAGGAATACCGGCAGCTTCATCGAAGATAATTAAAACATACTTGTTGTGGTAACCCTGCATCCTGGTAGCTTCACCTGTCACCGTGTCAGCTTTAGTACTGAAGCCATACGCGAACCACTTCTGCTCCGGATCAACATCAAGCTGGGTCTTAGTCATATTGCCGCCAAGAGGAATCTTGGATTGACTATGGGCCGTGTGTATCTCTTTCCAGAGAAGTTTTTCAACCTGGTCAAAGATCGGAGCGGTTGTTATTATCGTGCTTGGAATATGAGTATAGAGGTACCAAAGGGCTATGCGGGCAAGGTTGTAAGTCTTACTGACTCCGTGGCCAGCAAAGACACAAGTCTTTTGGTTATCCCGGACCGACTCAGATACCTCGATCATTTTATCCCAGACGTGCTCACGCTTAACGTCGAGGACATCACAAGCGAACCCGATTGGATCAGGTTGATACTTATCGATAAATGCTTTGACTTGAGCCTTACTCATCCTTGAAAGCCTTTAAGAAGTCTGCAAGATTGTCTTTCTTCTGCTCATTGTCTTTCTCGTAAATACCTAAGTGCTTACCGAGATTCTCGAGAGCAGCCATCTTGCTATACAATTTGAACTTAGTGCTGACTATCTCAGCCTCACCGGAGGTAGACCTGGTGACCTGCACACTCTCTACAACAGCAGCAACGTTTCTTGGTATCTTAGACAAATCCAATACCTCGTTATCTTCACAGATATAGTCCTGAATGTTAGCGAACGCGATTTTAGAAATCTCTGCAACGACCATCTCAGCAGTCACGCCCACCTTTTTAGAGAGCTCACCCTGAAGGTAAGTAATTCGACCTTTTATTTCAACTATTTTAAATAACTGTTCACCCTTTTGTCCGGCTGTCTTTTTGCTGTACTTAGCTCTTTTTGCTGCCTGGGTTTTATTGAGGTCAACCATGTATTCCTGGCTGAAGAGTTCGTATCTTGGGTTTTTTAACGGCTTTGAATAATCTAAACAAACAGGGCCGACGGAGGAGGATTTACTATTTTTGAATTTTGTTCTCTTCGCCAGCCCAGTTCTTTTTTTAGCTTTTGTTCTCTTCGCCAGCCCAGTTCTTTTTTTAGCTTTCGTCATACCTACTCACTTAACTTAACTTAATAGAATAGAATATCTTTTTATTACTTAGACTCACTACTTAGACTATAATATTTCATATTTCATATTTGTCAAGAAAAAAATCTTAAAACCACCTATTAAATTTATAGCACTTAGGGTCAAGTGACGAGATTGCTTCGTCCCTTGTTTTA
>Ga0307928_10004131_pt1 | contig 11042 bp, 25 predicted proteins | sample AceLakmetagen232_FD_201815 | JGI IMG/M metagenome (GOLD analysis project Ga0307928, IMG submission 201815) | Saline water microbial communities from Ace Lake, Antarctica - #232 | ecosystem: Environmental > Aquatic > Non-marine Saline and Alkaline > Saline | place: Antarctica: Ace Lake...
CTGTCCGAACTGGTAAGGGAAGGGGAGGAATAGTGGAAGATACTGCGAAATGGATATGTGATTGTGGGCAAGAGATACCACAGCCAGCGGGAGAAGTACCGATAATACAGGCGTGTGTGCATTGCGGGGCAAGCCTAAAGAAGATCAGGGAGATTGATGGTACTATAACTCATTTTGAAAAGGCCTCTGATGCCTACTCGGAAGAGTTTAATAAGATCATGCAAGAGTCCCAAGCGAGAGAGATGAATCTTGGAGCTGCCCAAGCTGATTATTTTAAGCTTATGTACGAGATCATTCCTGCGTTGATACAGAAAGTAAAGAATCACAGAAACAAACAGAAGGTGTTACTCGAAAGAGGGATAAAGAAAGGTAAGCTTGATAACTCTCTTGGTTGGGGATACAACCCGATGATGAGATGTTTCGTTGGCAGGGAGAGAAAGAAGGAGGTGCTTGGAGATGTCTAATATCGTTCTTGAGTATCTAAAGCAAAGATCTGGTATGTCTGAAAGGGAAAAGAATGTCCTTTTAGATATGATGGTGTTGCATAGCAATCCTTTAGATCCGGATAGATCGGCAATGCCTGGAGTAGATGCAGCGATTGCGTTTGAGATATCTGATGTCAAAACTCACTGTTCGCTTCCGGAGATTCAAAAGAAGAAAACAAAGAAACGAGGTCGTGCTATAAAGTTCGATGAGGATGTTACCACGGCAGATCCGAGTATACGCAAAATCAAAGAGTGGGTAATGACTAAAAGTTTCCAAAAGAAACTCAACGAGAATGAGATAGGTCTTTATCTTGCGCTTATAAAGGGTGTAAAGATAGATGAAATGGACATATCCCATAGAGACAAGGTTGTTGCTCTATACAAGAGAATTGGGAGGCGTCTTAATGGATAATGAAAAAGAGGTACAGTTGTCAAGCGCCATGCCGGACAATCTATATTGTGCTGGCTCTACGCCTGTCACAGATCTTGGCCGGAGTTTTTTGATCTTTGGTGATCCGGGAGCCGGAAAGACCTGTTTGCTTAAAACGCTTATAGGTTGGGAATATGGCAAAGGCTATGTTAATGAAGCCTATTTTAGCCCAGCTGAGGTGTTGGTAATAGATGTCGAGTCCGGAGAAAGCGTGTTGCAGCGTGAAGGTAAAAGGGCTGTATCGGTATATCGTGTTGAGGAGAACAATGATAGTCTTTCTAAACTCAAAGCGCTTATTCAGTTCCTACATGAAGGGGATCATCCTTTCAAGTGTATTATAGTGGATAATATGAGCGAGTTAGAGAAATATTTCCTAATGGCCTTGACGAAGATTAAGGACTTGGATGTTCCGCGTCAGAAAGAGTGGGGAGACGATGCCTTCTATATGCGCAAGTATATACGAGACATGAGGAAACTTCAGTATAAGGGCATAACGGTAATATTCAATTTTTGGGCTATGAATATGCCAGTAGAGGGGATGGATCATCAGATAGTGGTACCTATGGTTATGAGGTCAACCACTATGGAGTATATCGGCCTGGTAGAGCATTGTGCTTATCTTGGTGTGGGTAAGAATAGCACTAGATTTTTACAGTTTGAGAGTAACGAGAAGATCAAGTGTAAATATCGAGATCCAGGAGACGGTGCGAGGTTGCTGGATATGTTTGAGCCAGCTAGATTAGATTTGGTTATGCAGAAACTTGACAGGGGAACAACGGAGCTTGTCGTAAACGAAGAAATAGAACAGGAGGAAAAATGAAGAAGGTGGGAGACATGAATCAAGGTGGGAGCGGTAAGAATGTTGTAGACGAAGGGTTTTATAAGTTTGTAGTAACTGCGTTTAAGGTTGTACTGGGTGCGAGTGGCCATCCTTATGTGGTTGTGGGTGCTAAGACGGTAGAGGGACCGGAACCAGGACAGAATATAGAGTTAGGGTTTTCTTTATCCCCTAACGCAGAAGGTATCTGCTATGCCTGGTTAGTAGCGCTTGGGTTTAAAGATACTGACGATATAGAGAACAACGATCCTGATCTTCTGAAAAGTCAATTGAATAAAATAGGTATGAGTGCCGCGTTAGAAGCCGACCTAGAGGAAACGAAGAATAAAGCAGGGTACGCCCAGAACGGAGTTACTCCTCCATGGGAGATCCATGCCGCAGAAGATATCTCCAAAGAAGACATAGCAAAAGTTAATTCAGCCTCTAAAGAAGCAGCTGGGGATGACAAAGATTTGCCAGATTGGGCAAAATAGGGAGGAGTAATGTATATAGACTTGCTAAGTGTGTTAAAAGGCATTAGTGGTATGCTAGCAAAAGCTCCTGAGAATCCATATACGGACTGTGCTAAGGAGCAATTGGATAGTGTGATAGAAGGATTCCAAACTAAGGAGAACGTGGCTCCTACGTCAAGTGTGAGCCTCTCAGAGACATCTGTAGTGGAAGGCGAGAAAGATTTGGACATAGATGCTACACAAGCCAGAGAGGAGTTGATGGGGTAATGGCAAAAAGATTTACGGATAGCAGGAAATGGCAAGATCCCTGGTTTCGTAAACTTGGTAGTCTTTACCAGCGTTTTTGGTGGTATGTAACAGATATGTGTGATCATGCAGGTTTTTGGAAGGTTGATTTGGATATGGCGTCTTTTATACTAAAAGGAGAACTCTGTATGGAAGAAATACTCAAAGCTTTTAATACAGACAAGGAACGTATCAGAGTTATAAGAGATGATCTTTGGTATCTCACTACGTTTGTTTCTTTTCAGTATGGAGATTTGAAGCCAAACAACAATACGCATATTGCTATAGCTAATAAGTTGGTAAAGGCAGGAGTTATGCAGGGGCAGGTCAGCCCCTACGAAGGGGTCCTTAGGAGTGCTAAGGAAAAGGAAAAGGTATCTTCTAATATTCAATCAGAGATAATAGACTATTGGAATACTACTACATTAAGTAAAGTAAATGCTGTTACTAATGAAAGAAAAAACAAATTAAAGGAAAGGTTAAAGAGCGCGTATTTCAGGGAGAACTGGAAGGCTAGTATAGACTGCATGGCTAAAAGTAAATTCTGTTGTGGTTTAGTTGTTGGTAAGCATTGGAAAGCCACTATAGATTTCTTTATAGCTAACGATACTAATTATGTAAAAGCCTTGGAAGGTAAGTATGACAATGAAAAGGGGTCAGTATGGGACAAGTATTAGATGATAAATTGTATGCGCATATAAATGATCCGGTAAAGGATGATTGTTTATATATACATAATTTGTTCTTGAGAGGGGAGATAAATGATAAGGAATTGCAGGTTTATCTGGCTGATATATTCTTATGGCATGTAAAGAACTTATCACCGCAAAAGATGCCTCTGAAGCCATCTATTCTTATCAACCTAGAAGCTGACAAGAAAACATCTGAATGGACTAGGAAGGGTACTACTGAAAAGAACGCTGTACTGGCCAGGGTGTTTTCCAGGGAACATGTTAAGGACTATCTTGAGCAATGTGTTAGATGTGTATCTAGCAACGTAGGAGATATGAAGATCTTGGAAAGGCATATTCTTTTATGGTTAGAGATGGATGAGTCTGATAAAGCTAAAGAATGCTGGGATAAATACCATGAATACGGTGTTCAGGTAATACCTGCCGGTGTTCTTCATAAATCTAAGACTGTTCCTGAGTTGGAGAAGGAGGAGGATGAACACGAGAAAAAAAGATCTATGCAAAAGAGCAAGAGATAAATGCAATGTACCACTACCTACAGTACAGAAAGTGGTAAATGCTTTTCTGTATGTTTTAGCTCATGCCGTTATTGATGGTGAGCGGGTAGAGTTTAGGAATTGGGGTATTTGGAGTAAGAAGTTAGGGAGGAACCGGAAGGCCCGGAATTTCCAAACTAATGAAGTGATTGTGTTGGGTAGAAGGCCAGAAGTTAATTTTAAGCCGAGTAAAAAGTTTACGGAGCTGTTAAGAAAAGGAGGCAAATGAACATTCCAAAGATACTGAAGTATGGTGTAGACGCGCGTGCGGCGATAGCAAAAGGGTTGGACAAGTTAGCAGATGCGGTACAAGTTACATTGGGCCCTAAGGGCCGTAATGTAATTTTTGAGAACCAGTTCCTTCCACCAACGGTTACTAAAGATGGCGTTACAGTAGCGAGACAGGTTGACATTAAGGACGGATTTGAGAATACCGGGAGTATGCTTGGTAAAGAAGTTGCTATAAGAACAGTCGAAGGAGCGGGTGACGGTACGACAACGGCAGTAGTTCTAATGAGAGCCATTTTCAGGGAAGGGTTAAAAGCGTTAAGCTCCGGGGTGAATCCTATCATAATGAAAAGAGGTATGGATAGAGTCGCTGAAGAGGTTGACGAATTTATAACAGAACACATGAAACCTGTTTCCGGAAAACGCGCTATGATAGAAAGCGTAGCCACTATTTCCGCTAACAACGATGCCGCTCTGGGTAAACTGATAGCAGATGCAGTTGAGAAGGTTGGTGAAGATGGGGTTATTACGATAGAAGAATCAACAACGGATGAAACGTATTTGGATGTTGTTGAAGGTATGCAGTTAACTCAAGGACTAATACATCCATATTTTATAAATGATCCGATTGCAGTCGCGGCTATTTATAAAAAACCATTGATTCTGTTGGTTGGTAAAGTGCTAAGAGATCCGCAGGAACTTATTCCTATTCTTGAAAAGGTATTTAAGTCAGGTAGACCATGCGCTATAATGGCCGAGAATTTTGAAGGGCAAGCTCAGGCTACTCTTGTTCTTAACCGGCATAAGCAGGGTGTGCCTTTAATGGCTATAAAGGCTCCAGGGTACGGAGAAAGAAGATTGCAGATGCTTGAGGATATAGCAGTATTTTGTGGTACACAGGTAGTTACTGATGAATCCGGTATAGATATGAAGACTCTGGAGATCGAGGATCTTGGTACTTGCGGGAAGATAGAGGCCGGTAAGGAAACCTGTACTCTCTTAGAGGGTAGTGGTAGTAAAGAAAGCCTGGAAGCGCGGGTTGAAGAAATAAAGAACGAAATAATGTGTTGTGAAGGTGATTACGAAAAAGAAAAACTTCAGGAAAGACTCGCTAAATTGACTTCAGGTGTAGCTGTACTGAAGGTAGGTGGGGTTTCTGATACGGAAATGAAAGAACGGAAGATGCGTGTTGAAGATGCTTTACACGCTACTCAGGCCGCGATAGATGAAGGGATCGTCCCAGGTGGAGGATGTTGCTTGTACCGCGCTAAAGAGTATCTAAACAGATTCCCACATAAATTTTCTAGCCGAGAAGAAGAAATAGGCTGGAATATAGTGGTTGGTGTGCTTACTGAACCTTTAAAACGCATAGCAGCGAATGCCGGGATAGACGGAGCAGAGATAGCAGCTGAGATGAAAGATAAGAATCAGGCTTTCGGTTTCAATGCTTTGACTATGGAATACGGTGATTTGTTGGAGCAGGGAGTTATCGATCCGGCCAAGGTGGTCAAGGCTACTTTAAAGAACGCGGTAAGTGTGGCTAGTATGGCGCTGACAACGGAATGTTCGATTTGTGTAGAGCCTACAAAGGAAGATGGGTACTCGCCCGACAGGAGAGTGTAATGAATCTGATACCTATGTTTGTAACTCATGCTGAAGTAATGACATTTGCAGCGGGCGGTGATATGGCTATAATAAAGTTTTTCTATAAAGAGCCGGAAGTGCCGCGGGACTATACTTGTCCTCAACTAGGACTTCCTTCAATATTGCCGGCTGTTACTATCATACTGCCAAGAGTGGCTGCGAAGGAAATGGTAAACCGTATGTCTGGGTTTTTTGCTAATCAGGATGAACATGCTAAACCTAGGATGATATGTCGTACTTGTAAAGTAAAAGATTGTCCTATGCGGGATGAAGTAGTTATGAATCCGGATAGAGACGGTTGCTCAAAATGGGTAGGTGACGAATGAAACAAATAACGGTAACGTATATGGAAGATACAGGCATTATTTCGGTTTCTTCTTCAGAAAGCGCTATGATGACAAAATCCATATTGCGTGAAGGGATAAGTGTTATAGAGAAAGAACAACTAATTTGTGGGATAAAGGAGGCTCTAAATGGCAAAGATGATAATGGACCATGTTCTAGTGAAGGAAGTTGAGGAAGAAGGTAAGGTTATTTTACCTGAAAAGGCTAAACTGTATCCTGATAAGGGCGAAGTTATGGCCGTAGGACCTGGGGATGCTTACGGATATCCTGAGTTCATGTCGACAACTGTTAAAGTTGGGGATATTATATATTATAGTAAAGACAGGGCTTACCGCGTAAAGATGAAGGCCGGAGACAGGTACGTTATAAAAGAAAGGGATTGCCTTATGATATTGGAGGGAGATGAGTAAGGAACTCGTGGAGCAGTTAAACAAGGCTATAACTCAATTGGAGGAACTAACATGGGCCTTAAAAGGTATCGCGGAAGCAATGAAAAGTGGGAAACAATAGTCTCCAGGGTAATTAAACATAAACTAGGAGATTACGGCATGTTTATTATCTTGGGGTTATACGAACTTGGGGTGTTCCCAAACATAATTCCTTCAGAGCATACTCTTGAGGGCCAGGTCAATGAGTTATGCGAAAGATACAAAAGAGATCGTGCAAGGTACTTGGAATATATCCAGTCCGGATCGTATGTTGGCAGGCTAGAAACTTTAAATACGAATGGTGAACCTTTAGATTTTCTAAGCTTTATTTGCTGCCATGGTGGTAAGAGTGGATGTGGGTTTGCCCTAAGTCCCTTGCTTGTTAAAGTAGCTGTTGAAAAAGTAGAACAGGAATTTAAAGAGGAGGTTACTAAATGAATATAAAACTTGGTGATGTGGCCGCTATAAAGGCCTTGGCGTTATCTCATAAAATGGTATTTGAGATTTCTGACGCGGGTAAAAAGGTGAACTATGAGAGTTACAAGCAGATGATGATCGAAAAATCAGATCTCATCATTGAAAACTCGCTGAGAATAAGGAAGTATATGAAAGACATAGAAGAATATGACAGGGACATGTTCTCTAAGACCAATATATCCATTCTAAGCCTACTTCATGCCGATTCGGATGTAAGTAGTCCAACGGAGGATAAAGTCGCTCCTAAGGCTCCAGAAACGCAACCAGAGCCGGTTGAGGGAGTAGTTAATCCAGCCCTTAATGCTGATAATGGCCTTGATCTGTCTAAATATGGCAATAGTGAGGAGGGTATTAAACCGGCACACGATTTCAAGACGCCGGAGAAAGGTCTTGGAGGGGTGCTTTAAGATGGTAAACACAGTAGCTAAGGGAAATAGACACCAAAATTCATGTCGTAAGCAATTAGAGGCGCAAGGGTACCAGACTTATGTTGCTAGGCGTGGGTTTAAGGGCCAGGCAATAGATTTATTTGGGCTATGGGATGTAGTAGCGTATCGAGAGGGATTCATTCTATTCGTCCAGGTAAAGAGTAATTACTGTTCTCCTAGTGTGCGTAAACCTCTTGAAGATTGGCTGACTGATGGGGTATTTGTCCGTAGGCAGTTGTGGATCTACCATGATTACGATAGAAGTGGGCCGGAAATAGTCGAATTGCATGGTGAACCGAGGGAATGTGATTATGAAGAAGAATCCGAAACAGATGATTTCTCTAGCGATACAGTTGAAAAACTTTAGGCTGGAGAATAACATTAAGCAACGTGCTTTAGCCGCGTATTTGGGATGTCATGTCTCTCAGTTGAGCCGGTGGGAAGGTTGCCGGATGTATCCTCGGAAGAAGTGGCTAGACATTATGGCAGAAAGAGGGGTGCTAGATGTTTGAAGATCCTTACAGAATATGTATGATAGAAGGATGTTTTGAGTATGCGGAACATCATCACGATCCTCCTCGATCAACGCTTGCTGTGGAAGACTATGATAATCCGCTATTCAGACAAGATCTATGTAGAAAACATCATACGGAGTTCCATAGTACGGCAGGGTTTAAGGAGAGACATCCGGAATACAAACCTATGACAAGAGCGGAATACAGAAGATGGAAAAAACGATAACTTTTATTTTATTGAAAAAAAATAAAGAATCGGAAAGTATGATGATTACAGGGTTATACAAAAAGAGGTGGGATCGAACTAAAAAGCGGTTCCATCTTTTTTTGTATCAGGCTTGACATACTCTTCTCTATGTGAGATACTTAGCTATGGTTAAACATTCAACAAACAGGGGGGTAAACATGGAAGAAGAAAAGGTTTTTTATTTGTCGGATGATGATGGTAACACAAGGGAATTTTACGGTACTAAAGAACAGGCTGAAACGGAGGCTTTGAAGAAGTATTTGATGTTGATAAGAGAGGACAAGGAAACTAATGATTTTATCGATGTATGGTGTAATCAATGCAAGCGATATGTGCAGCCGGTAGACCGGAATGGTTCGCAGAAACATTTTGATTATGGTGCTTTCTGCGAAGAGTGCGGGGATCAGGTTAGTGTTGTTGAGAATCCGGTAGAAGCTTCGGAGGGATGTAATGCGTAAAGTCGGTGATCTTGGAAAGAAAGGAGATCTTATCTGTACGGTGAAGTCAAGTAGTAGTGATGAGATGTACGAGCTTCGGTTATATAAAGGGAATTACACATGTACTTGCATAGGGTACGAGATGAATAAGGGCAAGCCGAAAAGATGCAAGCACGTTAAGGGATATCTTTTAAGTAAACTCCAGGAGGTGATGTGATGAAAGCGTGGATATGGATACTATTCTTTCTATGTGTAGTTGTAGGGTCATACCAGGCCGGTCATTTCAGGGGTATGAGGGCCGTAGCGGTAGTTATAGATGATATCGTAGAGGAGCATGTAGAGGCTCAATTACGGGATTTCTGGGGTCGGTACTACGATATTGACGAAAAGGGGACCTATAAAGAAATAATGGAGGAACTATGACAACTATATCAAGAGAAGAATTAGCTCGAATGTCTCCAGATCAGTCTTGCTATCATTGCGCGCATAGGGCGTTAGAGAATTGTATCTATTGTTCTAAGGTGGTTCGTATAAGGATAAAGGCTGTAGGGGAAGAACAGTTGGTGTGGAAACAGAAAGACGGTGAGTTGGTACAGGAATGTAAGACGGTTGGTTGTCATCAGCCGGCGGAAAGTAACGGTGAATGTTTAAGGTGCTTCGATAGAAGCTGGTAAAAGGGGAGGGGAAATGAAGATATTAGAACTTAGAGCAAGTAATGTGAAGAACATTAAAGCGGTGGAGATTAAAACCGGAGGTAAGGCAGTTACTCTTACTGGCAAGAACGGCGCAGGGAAAAGTGCGGTAATCGACACGATACTCTTAGCGTTAGGTGGCGGTAAGATGTCGGAATCAATAAGGAACGGGGAAACAAAGGCAGAAGCATATATTGATCTTGGTGAGTATCAGGTCAAGAAAGTATCTACTGCTTCTGGTGATAGGTTAGAAGTAAAGTCCGGGAATATGGTAGCTAAGAGTCCCCAGGCGTTACTTAACAATCTCCTTGGACAACTGACGTTTGATCCTTTGGCGTACCTGGGGTTGGATGAGAAGAAGCAGCGGGAGATATTACTGAAGCTGATAGGTGTAGATCTAACTGATTATGAAGCTTTGCGTAAGGTAGTCTTTGATGAACGTACAGTAGCTAATCGGGAAGTGAAGAGACTGGAAGGTGTACTGTCTGAGTTGGATGTACCGCATGATAATACACCAGCGGAGGAAATGAGTGCTAAAAAGGTTATGGATGAACTCATAGTATTGCAGGAGACGGCCAGAAAGCACGAGGAGAGCGTCTTTCTTGACGAACAGCAAACGAGTAACTATGAGGGGCACAAGGAGCGCGTAGAGGAGTTAATAGAGACTTTAGAGCATGACCTGAAAACTGCGCAGGATGAATTGCGGGGCATGGTTCTTCCGGATCGAGTCTTAGCTCCGGCGGTACCGGATGGAGCGATAGAGGCGAAGCAACTAGAGGCTACACAGGTAGAGGGTTTAAATAAGATCATACGTCTAGCTAATGCGTACAGGGGAGCTAAGGAAGATGAGGTTGCTGCAGTAAAGATAGCTGACGGGCTTACAGATAAGATCAATGCTTTAGATGCTAAGAAAGAAGCAGCGCTATCTACATGTGAGATGCCTATAGGTGGTCTAGCGGTAGATGAAGAAGGTATCACTATGAACGGTGTAAGGATAAAGAAACTGTCTACCGGAGAGCAGATCAGAGTATCCGTAGCTATCGCTATGGCTTTGAATCCTAAACTTAAAGTTATTCTGGTGCGCGAGGGCAGCCTACTGGATGAAGATGGCTTAAAAGCTATATATGAGCTTGTAGAGGGCAAAGGATACCAGTTGTGGATAGAGAAAGTAGATGGCAGCGGTGAGTGTGGGGTATATATCGAGGCCGGGGAGGTTAAGAATGGATAAGAGCGCGGAAATGTCTATCAATGTTATGGTAGAAGGTCCTCTTAGGGTAGAGACTACGGATGATTGTTTATCTATCTCCGTAGGTAGGCGCGTGTGGAATGGTATGTCGTTTACAGATGAGTATATCGTAGCGAACAAAGAGGAATTTACTAAACTTGTGGAGTGGATAAGTGTAATTATACAGGACTCAGAACAGGAGGGGATATGAGAGGAATGATAACGCTTTTATTGGTGCTAATGGCTACAGTAGCTATGGCAGACGAGGCAAGAATCAAAGAACTGGTAACTGAGTACGACAAGAACACGAAGACTATCACAGAGTATGCCAGAGCGAGTGAAGCACTAAAGGCTAGACAGTCAGAGATAGTTGGAGCGGTGAAAGAACTTGACCGGATAGCACAGGCTGAAAAGGTGGAGGACGTTACTTGAACATCTTACTTGTGGGGCATTGTTGGATAGAATACAGAGAAGGTGAGATACTTGACCCTGCGGTGGGGTGGGTAGGAGTGCCGAATGAGTTTTGGGTTGAGGATAATAGATATTTAAAAAAAGGAGATATGAAATGAAAGACACTAATGACTATTGCTACTCTTGCGACTCTTGCGACTCTTGCGACTATTGCCACTATTGCAACTATTGCAACTCTTGCAACTAT
>Ga0307928_10004133_pt1 | contig 11036 bp, 15 predicted proteins | sample AceLakmetagen232_FD_201815 | JGI IMG/M metagenome (GOLD analysis project Ga0307928, IMG submission 201815) | Saline water microbial communities from Ace Lake, Antarctica - #232 | ecosystem: Environmental > Aquatic > Non-marine Saline and Alkaline > Saline | place: Antarctica: Ace Lake...
AGAAGATAGAATCCGCAGCAAAAAGGAATACGACTCCGCTATAAGAGCCGTACAAAAATCAATTGAGAGTGGTCAGATTGACGGGGATAGTGAGCAGACTAAGAACCTATTGTTATCGTTAAAGGTTAAACGTGAGACGGGGTGGTCGCCTTCATTGTCGGCAATGAGAGAGCCTAAAGAAAAACCCTTGTCAGAAAAACAACGATTAGAAAAACTAATGGCCGATGCTTTAGAGGGGAAGTTGTCATCGCAATCATCCGAAAGATTACCGGGGAGTGGGGAGCAGGAAGCCGCTACTACAAAAGAGGCGCAAATAGCTTGGAATCGTTATCAAAGAAATTTAAGAAGCCCACCGGAAAGACCGCAATTCGGCGGGTTGCCTTATTATAATGCGCCCGAAGCGTCTGACCCTGAAAAACTTCCTAGTTTAACTAAGGAGGAATTTCTTAAAATGTGGTATCCAGAACTTAAGGCTCAACAGACAAAAAATGACCCGTTGGGGCTAAATCTATGAAACAGATACAGCTAACTAAAGGCAAAGTGGCGATGGTTGACGACTCCGACTTCGAGGAATTGAATCGGTTTAAATGGTGCGCTATTGAACAAAAGGGTGTTTTTCGTGCCATGAGAAAATGTAGATGTCCATTTGGCGGAAAATATCACGCCATATATATGCACCGCCAAATAATGAGTACACCTTGTGGTATGGAAACAGACCATAGAAACGGCGATTCACTTAACAATAGACGTTCTAATTTGCGCATTTGTACTCATACACAGAATCTACAAAACCAACGACGTGACCCCAAGAAATCCAGCAGTTGTTTTAAGGGCGTGCATAGAACTAAATTAACAGGGAAGTGGCAAGCATATATTACGCAAAATGGCAAGCGAATTCATCTCGGTCATTTCAACAACGAGATAGAGGCGGCAAAAACCTATGACGCAAAAGCCAAAGAATTATTCGGAGAGTTCGCTTGTTTAAACTTTGACATAAAGGAAGCCTGTTAGTCATGCAAATAGACGAATTCAGAAAAAGTTACCCGATGTACGACGGCATGTCGGATAACGAATTAGCATTAAAACTTCATGCTAAGAATTATTCTCATGTTCCCTATGCTGACTTTGCTGCCAAGTTCGGGGTTGAAAGAGAAACGGCGGCCTATGATTTCGTAGAGGAAATGGGGAAAGGGGTAGTACGTGGCTTTATCAACGTCGCCGACGGTCTTTTAGGTACCGCAGAATTGCTAATCCCCGGGGAGCCAACTAAGGGGATTCGAGCAAACATGGAGCAAGCGAGCAAGGGTTTCGCCCCTGATATCGAAAGTGCCGCAGGGTGGGCGGGGCGTGTTATTGGTGAGACTATCCCGTATATGGGAGCGGCAATGACGGCTGCTTATGGAGCCGGAGGTCTTGCCGGTACGTTAGGTGCTACCGCAAAGGGTATTGGCGTAGCACGAGGTGCTGGCGCAGCTCTCGTTGCATTCTCCGTAGGGGGTGAGCAAGCATACCAAAACGCTATTAAAAGTGGTGCTACCGAATTTGAAGCACAAACCGAGAGGATGATTGTCGGCTCGATTAACGCCGCTATTGAGGCTTTACAAATAACTAGACTATTAAAATTCCACGCTTCGGGCAAAAATTCACTAAAAGCAATAGTTGGTAGTATCCGCAACAAGGCATGGAAATCTGCAATTAAAGAGGGTGCAGGTTTTACGGCGGAAATACTCAAAACATCTATTACGGAAGGGCTTGAAGAACTCACACAAGAGGCCGTATCCGTTGGTGTCCCTTGGGCTTTGCGTGACGATGTGCCGCGAAGAGCCGATGGTAAGGTAGATATTTGGGCATTAGGGTTACAACTCGGTGGCGCGGCTCTAGGTGGGGCGGTTGCGGGTGGTGTTCTTGGCGGTGGCGGTGCGGCGATAGGTTCCGCGACTGCGGTGGCGAGACCTACCGGAACGGAGATTTCTACCGCAAGGACGGAGGTTGCGGGGAGTAATAAATTAACGGCACAGCAAAAAAAGGATATTCTCTACGAGTTGGACGAATTAGAGGGCGTTGAAAAAGTAGAGACTACCGAGAAGCAACCGGCAATAAACGTATATAGGGGCGTGGACACCGGAACTCTTTTCCGCGATGAGTCTAAGTTGAAAATGGAGAAGACCGAAACGGGGACGAGATTAGTTGATATAGCTACCGGAGAGGAAGCTATACTCGACCAAGAGGCTTCGAGTGGTGCGCTTTCCTTTTCTAATGAGGTTGAAACGTCACGGAAAAAACTAAAAGAATCCATCGAGAAGATGGAGCAACTCCGTCCCGAAGAAGAAGCGGACATAAAGAAAAAGCTCGGCAAGAGATTAGGTAAGGCCGAGGATATTTACAGGGATGAGACGAATCCATATATAGCTATGGCAAAGGCGAGGGGTGCGTTGAAGGGTGCATTGAAGATGGAATTTGCACCGCTTAGAGACCAATTCACCGATGCGGAGTTTGATTCTTTATTTAAAGAGATTCAAGTAAGTAATATTGATTTTACGGAACAATCGGCGGCGTGGAACGGACTCCAAAAGTTAATACTCGATGGTAAGTTGCCTGCCACGCACGAAATAAGAGCAATGGACAAAGTGTTTGGTAAAGACATTACTAATGCCATTGTTAGAAAGAGGCAGGAAATGGGTAGTGTGGCGTTTAAGGTCGCAAGTGAGATATTCAATATGCCGCGTGCTTTATTGGCCTCTTATGATATATCATTCCCATTGAGGCAAGGGAGGTTTATCTTATTCACTAAGCCGAAGGCGTGGTGGAGGGGGACTAAGGCGGGATATAGAGCCTACGCGAGTGAGGATTATACCAGGTTTGCAACTTTAAAGATTAAATCCGACCCGTACTACGATAGGTTTATTAAGTCCGGCGGTGAAATAACCGAGGTTGGCAGTTTAATTCACGGCGAAGAATTCTTTGGAAGTGCCGTTGCGAGTAAAATCCCTGGGATTCCTGCTTCCGAGAGAGCGTATGTAACCACCGCGAATACAATGAGGTTCGAGACTTTCAAGCAAATAGCTCAAGGATGGGAAGGAACCGGCAAGAGTAGGGCGGACTACAAGCAATTAGCAGACATGGTAAACGTATTAACGGGTCGTGGTAATGTTAAGATGTTAGAGAAATTCGTAGGTGATAAGATGCTGAATATAACATTCTTTGCACCGCGTCTCCAAATGGGCAGGATTCAAAGTATAACAAACTTATTCAAATATAACGCTCCAACTCGGAAGATACTTGCTCATACGTTAATGAAGGCTTTTGGTACGGGGATAAGCGTACTTACTTTAGCTTCAATGATTAAAGGTGTTGAGGTTGAGAAAGACCCGCGTTCTACCGACTTCGGCAGGATTCGGATAGGCAATACTAGAATAGACTTCTTTGATACGTACCAGCAGATATTTAGAATGATAGCGAGGATAGTTTCCGGCGAGGTTAAGTCTACCGAGACGGGCAGGACGTATCCTGCGGAATGGAATACCGAGATATTAAGATTCTTCCAATCCAAGTTATCCCCAGTAGCAGGGCTTGCTCTCGACATAGCAAGGGGTGAGACATATCGGGGAGAGAAACTAAAAATGACTCCCGAATTTTTAACGGAACAATCTTTAGAAAGATTAACTCCGTTATTTCTTAGGGATTTATACGAATCGGCAAAGTATCAAGGGTTAAGCGGTGTTATACCGGCGGCTACGTTAGGACTGCATGGTATTGGCGTAATGACTTATCCCGTAACCACTCAATCGGAACTCGCAAAGCTGCAAGACGGCCTATCGAGAGAGGTATTTCAACAAAGGTGGGACGAGATAAGTCAGGAGGCTCAAGGAGCCTTGACTACATACGAACCACAAATAACCCTGCTCAAGCAAAAGGCCAGGATGGAGCGCGAGAACTTCGGCTTCATGGCGAAGATGGCACAAGAGGAAAATGATGCAAAGAATTACGTACTCAAGAAATTACCAAAAACATTGAGGGCGGAGCTTACGAATACGGTTACGGACATTAAGGGGTTTTCGAGGTTCGTCGGTAGTGATTGGTACTTGAATGACAGGAGGTATAAAGAGTATCAAAATTCATCGGCCAAGTTAATGGTAGATGTTATACCAAAAGTTATAGATAGTTTAGATTGGGAAAGTTACACCCCTGAAATGAAGCAGACAATTCTAAGAGAGTTAATAGACCGAATAAAGAGCCAAGTTCGTAGTAAGATTATGAACGAGGCTACGATTAACGATTTACAGAAATTAAGATAAAAGGATTTGTGAAATGAGTGAAACCTGCAAAGCACATTCCGGCGTAATGCAAGATATAGAGAACTTGAAAGACAGCGACAAGAGACAATGGGTGGTGATAGAAAAGCTACAAAATCGCTTGCCGGTGTGGGCAACCTTACTAATCTCCGTATTAACTTTTGCTTTAGGAGTGAGCCTTACTTATGCAAGGCTTTCATTAAGCTAATGAACTTTGAACGAGAAAAACTACAGGACTTAATTCGCGAAGTCGTAGTCCTAAATACCGAGGTCGGCGAATCAGCTACGGCATTTAGGCGTAGATATAAGGCTTTAAAAGAAAAAGTTAAAGTCCTACATAAAGAGCTTGATGATAAGATTAAAGATTGTTAACCCTGCAACTCCTTAATCTTTTCGCTTTCTTTGTTGCGCTCTCGTTGATATTCTATCAGCTTCCAAGCACCTACACACACACAAACCACTACAATAGCAAGACTTATCTTCTTTGCGTGTATAGCCCAAAAGGTAATTAGTGATATCCCAGCTAAACAGGACACGGGGATTATCCAGAGGTATTTACTCCTTGTCCAAATGGAAACTATCATACCAATCACAAAAGCGAATATTAGACCAGCGTAGATTTCGGCGTTATATTTCTGTAGGTCATTCATCCGGCCTTGAGCGGTAAGGACATTTTTCGCCATAACCTCAACCATTGTATCGGCAGCTTGACCTACTAAGTGGTAAGTAGGTGAATTAGGGTCTGTTGGGTTAGATTGCCACTGGACAGACGAAGCATTACAACCCGCTATTAGCAACACTGCAATTAGCAATAATTGTTTCATTTTTAGTCATCCTTTATAATATTCAGTTTCGCAAATTCACCGAACAATTCTTTTGCTTTTGTATTATAGGTTTTTGCTGCTTCTATTTCGTTATCGAAATATCCGAGATGGGCTAATTTTCCATTTTGCATAATACATGCTACCCATTTATGGCGTCCTTTCTTTAAACTAACACCTTTAAATTGACTTGAACTGTCTTTATGAGCAAGTCCATTTTGGGAGTTTTGCTGACGGGTGCAAATCCTAAGATTTTCCCGTTGGTTATTAAGGCCATTCCCGTCACGATGGTCTGTTTCCATGTCACTTGGGGTACTCATAAGTTGGCGGTGCATTTGTACACAATGCCGTTTGTTGCCAAATAGACAACTACACTTTCTCACGGCGTAAAAAGTATGTCTTGATTTGTGTGCGTACCACTTAAATCGGTTTAAGTCGTCGTAATCAGCGTCATCAACCAAAGTTACTTGACCTTGCGTTAAAGGTATTAGCTTTATTAGTTATCCATCCCAAGCTTCTCAAACGGCTCGCTCTTTAAATTAACCACCCTGCCATCAATTAGTGTGGTATATCTATACTGATAACTTGACACGGAATTACTATCTTCTCCTATTGCTACAATTTGGTCGCATTTTATGTCGGGTTTAAATATAGGCGAGCAAAATATTAGTATTACCCCTACCGCTATCGCTCCAATAACAACCCCTGTAAATAATTTATCAATCTCTTTAGGTGTCATAACAACCCCTTTCTATTCATAGAATTTGTTTGCCAATATAGCGAAATCTTTTAAAAGTTTAAAATACCCCTGCCCGCACAGGCAGGGGCTAGTGCTTCCTCGCAACGAGCGAGTTAAGTAAGACCATTTATAGTATTAGATACTTTCGACCAACTTCTTAAATTCCTGTTCATAGTACAAGCCAAGTCCAAGTTTTTTATCTCGTCCGGTAATACCGAATCTAATAAACCTTCAAAGTCACCGACCTTTTTGTAATTTTTAGCAGCTTCCTCGGCTATATCCAAAAGGTTAATTAGTTCCTTAAAATCTTCCTGTGTCAATGATACTTTTTCCATGTCTTATCTCCTTGTGTAAAAGTTTAAAAATACTACCCCGCAGATAGCAGTACCAAGCGGGGTAGTTTGGCGTTCCGTTCACAACGAAACCCCTGCTAGATATTAGAAATCAAATAGTCCTTCTATTGGTTTAAATATTGTCTTGTTAGCGTCATAAATTATTCGCTTTAAGTATGGTTCTAATCTTTTCGCCCTGCCATATTCCGGCCTTTTGCTTTTGCAGTTTGTTAGCCCACTAAAAATTAAAGTAATTAGGTTTTCGTATTGCTCGGCAGCAAGTCTTATTTTTGTGTAATCCTTTGGGGGAAACCAGCCCTTTGTTTCTTCAAACTCATAGCTTCCATCCTGCATTTGGATTGTAAAATCAGGCAAGTAAACTTTTTTATTCTTAAAATATTTAGTCTCTATTTCAAGTGGAGTATCTTCGTACCACCAGTCAACAATAATCCCTTGCTCCTTGCGGAGTTGACACCAAACCGCCCACCTTGCTTCGAGCTTAGACCTAAAGGTTATCTCTTTGCAACCAATAGAGGTTGTTATCCTTTTGACTTTGCCAAAATTAGCCATCTATTGCACTCTCTGGAGTTAAGGATTGTCTAACTTTTTCTGTTCTGGAACAACCTTCACAACATCCCGTTAAACAAAAACCGCAATTTCTACAGGTAGCAACTTCCATGTCAACAATAGGGCAGTATATCCATTTAAAGCGACTACACTTATACGCACACCAATTACAATTTTTATATTTCCTCTTAGCCATCTATTTTTTCCTTTACGCTTTCACAACCGCAATCGGTTTCAATGTAATTTCTATATTCACTAAGTCGCTTTGATTTTTCATAACGGTTTCGATATCTTTGTATGCGCCCACAGCTTCGTCCAAATTAACCTCACTTTTAACCGCGTGGATTATATTTTGGTCGTCCAATAACTTTTGTTCTTGTTCTAAGTCTAATTCCTTCCTCGCTTGATTCCTGCCCATCTTGCGACCTGCACCGTGAGAGCAGGATGTGAAACTTTCAGGGTTTCCGCGACCACTTACTATGTAACTCGATGTTCCTTGTGAGCCAGGGATTATGCCAGCCTCGTTAAGTTTGGCGGAAATAGCACCCTTCCTGTGGACTATCACATTTTGACCAAAATGATTCTCCCATCTCGCGTAGTTGTGGTGAACGTCTATTGCCCCAAAAGCCTGACATACTGCCTCATTCTGAACTACATCAATAATCCTATCCATTATCACCGCCCTGTTTTGCTCGGCAAATTTTAAAGCATAACACATCGCCTTGTCGTAGTCTTTGTATTCCTGTGTCTCTATCGGTAAAAAGGCCAGGCCGTCTTCGCCCTTAAACTCTGGGATATTAGAATGCCATCTTTTGCACAGTTTTTGAGCCACTTTATTAAAATGCTTCGCTATCTTATATCCGAAGTTACGACTGCCGGAATGTATCATAATCCACACAAAGCCGTTATTGTCCCTTTGTAATTCTATAAAATGATTTCCGCCGCCGAGAGTACCTAATTGGTATTGAGCAGAGTCTATTTGCTCTCTCACGACCTTTAATTGCGGTGTTTTTTCAAACCCTTCCCACTCTTGTATTGCTTGTTGATGGTTAAATCCTACGGGGATTACACTCCTTATCCCCTCAAGTATTTTTTTGATTGTAGGGATTTTGATGTCGGTTAGCGATAACCTTGCCGCTCTCATTCCACAGCCGATGTCAACACCTACCGCATTGGGAATGACAACATTGCGAGTAGCAATAACGCCACCAATAGGCATGCCATAACCCTGATGACAATCCGGCATTAAACAAACCCACTTAAACAAAAACGGCAAGTTTGCCAAGTTCTTAGCTTGCTGCAGTGCGCCATCTTCCACATTATTAAGCCACATTTTAATAGGCTTCTTTTCGGTGCTTATAACTTTCATAACATTTTCCTCAATTTATCCAAGCACTCAATAACTTTAGTTAGTTCTGCACTATAGCCACCTTGGCTACCTTCTTCAAAATTTCTTTTGCACTCGTTAGCCCGATACTTTTCACTTAGTGTTACCCACCTTTGCGTTTTTAATTGCTTGCCTGGCTTTCAGAAAATCTTGAAATGTTATGGTTGTTTTATTTCTGGTAATGTCAATAAGCGTTTGAAATTCTGCAAATGGTTTTAATATAGCCAGTAGCTCGTCCCGCTGGGCTACTAAATCATCGTGTTCATTCAAACATAAAACAAGTCGGTCGGCGTTGGCTTTATCTGTATCAAAGGCAATAATTTCAGTTTTTGGATTCTCAGATAACATTTGGAAGAAATTTGAACCCACATTAGCAATATATGCCTCACTTGCAAAAAGCATAAAATCACCAACAGTATCACCTATATACTGTAATTTTCCTTTTGCATACCTCATAATCATTCCTCACTTTCCTTATCTTCTAAAACCTCTATTCTTATATCACTCATTTATTCACCTGCCTTTCTCATTGGCCACTCTATACAAATATGTCACACAAGTTATAATCAGTAGAATCTCTGTGAAAATACTCATTTATTCACCTGCCTTTGTATAAAGTTTTATCCTTAAAATCTCATCCAAATTTGCACGATTACCAATTAGTTAGTTCTACGCTATAGCCACCTTGACTACCATCTTCAAAATTTCCTTTGCACTCGTTAGCCCGATACTTAGCGTCCTCGGTCATCCAACCAAGTGACTCGACGATATCTCTCAATAATACTATTCCGATTTCGGGCATTGCTTGTTCCTCCAGTTCTTATCCGCCGGTGCTATTTGGCAATTGTACCATTGAGCCAACCATTTTATAGTCCAGTCCATAAAGTCGGCGCATTCGGTCATGTTCATATCGCCCTTGTCTTTGTATTGACCCTTCCATTTTCCGTACCGCCATTTCAATAGAACATCAACCGTCTTTATTTCCAACGGCAACTCAAGAGTCTTGCCTTTCAATGTTACTGTAATGGAAAGTTCGCCATTTTCACGGATAGCCTTAAACGCTTCCGGTAATATCACCGAGTAGTAATATCCAAGTTCTTCAGGGCTTTTGAGCTTACCTATTTTCTTCAATACCAAAAAGCCGTTTTGACCATCCTTCCAGGTGTTGAGTTCATTATTGACATAAGACCAATTCAAGCCTGACATCTTTTCGTATACTCTCACTCTATCTATCTTTGTAAAGCCGTGTTCTGCCGCCATTATATCACCTTATCAGAAGGGTAGGTCGTCGTCCGTTGGTGCATCGTTGAAATCGGTATCGTCCTCAATCGGCGGAGTTTTAGTAGGCATAGTATTCCAGGAACCCGTCAAAATATAGATAACTGACGATTCTAAGTATTGTTTAATCATGTCAAGGGGAACATCAACCCCGGAGAGTACCGCACGTAGCGCATACTCCCTAATAGCCTGAGGCTGGGTAATATCTACCGATGAAGGCTTGTCAGATTGCATAGCCTGCAGGGGCTGTTGTGTAGCCTGTTGCCGCCCGCCTTGATTAACCCTCGCATCGGCTTGCCAAAATCCACTATACCCTGTATATGGCTGTTGCGTATTCGGATTAGTACCCTTGAATGACGATAGGTTAAATTGATGTCTTTGCCCTATATTCGACCCGTCTGGCAACCGACCCTTACCCTTATACAAATGCACGTTGTGTTGGACGTTGTTATCGTCCCTTATTCTACAGGTAGATTTCTCTTTGTTGTTTGTGTTGAATGTTGCCCTGCCTACTTCGACGAATGTTCCAAACATAGTAACTAATTGACCATTCCCTGCCTCGACTTCGTTAAACATTTTATCACCCTTTCATTGTTCCCTTAATTTCCGTTAGTATCTTATCGTAATTGAACCCTGCCGCCGTGATTTCCTGTATCGCTGCCATGTTATTTTTTGTCATGTCCTTGCCATCGATAGCTCTAGCCAGTACCCTGTTCCACCGCTCGGCGGTAGACTTATACTTATCGTCAAACTCCTTTTGGTCTTTAAAACCATAGAGCATTGTCAGGTATTTACTATAAGCAATCTTCCAATTCGCGGAAAACTTACCACTAAAAACTAACGGAGTCTCTAAGGGTGGCTGTTGGTCGGCGTTGTAGTACCCCGTTAAAGTAGCGATATCTTCCTTGTAAGCATCCTCAACCTCACTAGGGTTTAAGACCATTGTCTCAATTAACCTTGCGTCGTCTTTGCAGACGTAAACTATATGCCCCTCGTCCATGTCCTTAGATTTTAGGTAATGGAAAATTTGTAGCTCATGCTGCGGCTGTGCGCCTCGTCTCTCTAAAACCTCAAACATGAAACTCGAACTACTCTTTATCTCAAGTACGATATCTTTAAGACCGTCAGGGTATTGGTCTTTGATTTTCTCGACTAAACCTTTAGCCGTAGCACTAATAAATTCCGGCAACCAAGAAAGTTCGGAGTCTATTAAAGCCAGTGATTTTTCATAGTCAGGTTTACCACCCGCGATAAAATCTAATTTTCCGGTAACTTTAAGCATCCCTGGGTATTGATACGCAAGGTGTTCCTGTCCCTTTTGTAAAATCCCCGCCCTCAATAATACATACCCGACAATAGACTCCCAAATATTGCCCGCCTCAAACTTTCGCCTGCTACGTATATTCGGCAGGTTCGTAGGTGCTACACCCTTCATGCGTAAAAACCTATCTACGAAACTACCGCCCAACTCCGAAGCCCAAATATAATCTCTCGGCTTAATTGCCTTATCTTTGTGGGTATCTAAACTTTGGTTCCATACGTCACTGAAAGTCCAGTTCATTGTCTATCTCCTAAAATATCAAGGTGACTGGTGGGATTCGAACCCACTCCCTTAGCATC
>Ga0307928_10004135_pt1 | contig 11033 bp, 11 predicted proteins | sample AceLakmetagen232_FD_201815 | JGI IMG/M metagenome (GOLD analysis project Ga0307928, IMG submission 201815) | Saline water microbial communities from Ace Lake, Antarctica - #232 | ecosystem: Environmental > Aquatic > Non-marine Saline and Alkaline > Saline | place: Antarctica: Ace Lake...
GACAGTAACTACTAAAAGTTCTATTAAGGTAAAACCAAAACTTCTCGAAGTACCAAACCTGTTAAATATCCTCATTAAGCACCTTTCCGCAAAACTGAACCATCACTGAAGAAATCCTCCTGGACCGAGTAGAGAATCGTATACATCTTCTCCAGAGGGAATTCCAGTAGGAGTGGCTAAAGCTGATGACCATAAACCTCCACTTCATAGTCACTCCCCCAACCGCCCCAACAGCCTATTGGTGGGTATTCTGCTTTAATATAACGAGCATTTAAAGGAGAGAAAGAGTGTTCTATCCAAACACGATTTTGATCATCGGCTGTATACACTATAATCCAGTCACTAGAATCATCCATTTGCACAGAAGTTTTATTGGAATAGGAAATCCTGAAATCTACAGGACAAAATCTACTATCCCAACCATATTTAAATATAACCCTGTTGATCGTAAACTCTCCTTGAAGATCTATCAAAAATCTACCTGGATCATAGTAACTGTTAGTTTGGGTAACACAACTGCTATCTCTATCCCCATCGGTAATTCTTTCCACAAAAGTGGCACCATAATACCAAGCTAGGGTACCTCCTGAATCTATTATTGGCTTGTGCAAAGCCACATTATACTCACCAACACAAACATTAGACACACAATAAGGTGCAGAGGAACAACATTCGCTTGCATCACTACATTCGTGCCCAACAGGTTTACAGGTCGTACAAGAATCGGAAATACAATAAGGTGCGGAGGAACAACAATCAGAGGACTGTGTACAAAGTGCTCCTTCAGAAGCACATGGAATGGAACATGTTCCTCCAGTACAGACATTAGTTCCACAGCAATCACCACCTACTGAACAAGACTGACCAAGCGCTAAACAAGAAACACAGAATCCCTCAGGACAGAGGGGGACTCCTGCACAACATTCGCTTGCATCACTACACTCATGCCCAGCAGGTTTACAGGTCGTACAAGCATCGGAAATACAATAAGGGGCGGAGGAACAACAATCGTCTCCATCCGCGCAGTCACCGCCCGCGGAAACACACGTACTACAAGCATCGTTGGAACAAAAAGGAGCTTCACGACAACATATGGAACTTTCCTCACAAGCTCCTCCCGGTGATACACATGGAGGTATAAACTCATCACCACTTAGCCCAACACAATCTCCACTCAATTGGCTCGCAGGACACTCTAAAAGCCCTTCCGGCTGGGAAGAATAAACCAAATACGTCGCATCGGTACTTCTAAAAGCCCCACTAAAGGAATTGGAGGTATTATCCGTAGAAATAGTATAAAATCCGCTGTCCTCATCGTAACGGTACTCATAAGTATCGGTGGCACTAGGTTCTCCATCAGGCCAGTTTAATACATATTCAGAACCTATCAAATCTGCCTCGGTTTCTGGGTACTCACCTTCCAAACTTGCGTAAGTCTCAACAGCATCGACAATTTTACTTATATTGACTATTTTTATGGAGCTTTTAGCAGCATTTCTAGAGGTTTCGGGGTTTACAACAGAGTATAGTACACCGCTCAAAATACCTAAGAGCACTATAACAATTAGAAGCTCTATTAAAGTAAAACCATTCTTAAGTCTTTTATAAAATTCACACATTTTTTAGTAATGTCCCTTAAATAAAGTTTAGCACAGCACCAATGGAAAAGCAGTCAAGATAATCTGCTTATTCCAAAGCCGGTTCGACAGGAGGCGCCTCCAATTCTTCAATTTCGGGCTCCAAACTCACTGGTTCAACAGAAGGGATTCCCGGTACTTCAGTCGGAGCAGGGGACTCCAAAGGGGAAGATTCGGACACTTCTGGAACCACCAAATTTGTAGGTGAAATACTATAATGTTTTAGACTTTTCAGTGTATCAACAAACTTTTGAAATTCGGATGAAGAAATATCAATGTCTATACTTTCGTCGGTCACTGCTTCAGATGTAACAAAAAGATATGGGGCAAACAATTCAAAGCTTGCTACACTCTCCTCGGACGAGCCTTCCTGCTTACTTATGGAATAGTGAAAATCCTTAATTAAGACTAAACGAGATGCGTTCTCTACGATTTTTAAAAAGGACAGAAGTTGAGCAGAACTTCCCTTTACACCCAAAGCAATACCAACAGAGGAGTATTCTATCTCCTCCAGAGCTTCTTCAATATTACTGTAATTTAGTTGAGATATTGTCATTCCAGATTCTTTAACCATTTTGTCTATTTGGGCTAAAAGCTCTGGGATCTCCGGTTGAGAAATCAGGGCCTCATTAACCAACAAAGATTTTTCAGACAAAACCTGCTTATAATCAACCAAAAGCTTTAGATCGTTGACCTTCTCGTCCAGTTGCTGGGCAAGGTTTTGTTTAACGGTTAAATCAGATTTTAGGTTTGGCAGGTCTTTATATGAAGGTTTCAAAACAAGCAACCACATAACAAGTGTTGCTAATAAAGAAATCACTGGAACCAAAAAATTTAGAAGGAAGTTCTTTATACCTTTAAAATCAATGTTCTTTAAGTTTAGGCTTTTAAAATTTATGTTAGAGTTCATTTTTTAGTTTCTCCATATCAAAGTTTACTATCAAAGAATAATCTACTGTCGAAGAACCAGAGTTTAATTTTACTGAATTCAGGGTAGCCGACCGAAAAATGTTCTCATCCTCAGAATCATTCAAGTTTTTCAGGAAATCAGAAACAAGCAGATAATTAGACGCTGTACCTGAAAGTGTTATCGATGCTTTATCGGTAAAACTAAAGGACCTGACGCCAACTCCAGAAGGAATACGCTCATAAAATTGACTTAGTAATTCAGAATAATATGGTCTATTATCAAGTATTTCCCCTAAAACCTCCTGTTTCTTAGAAAGATTGCGTGCCAGCACCTCCGTAGATTTCATTGAGCTTATCTCAGATCTTGATGCTATAATCTTCTGATCCTCAGATAAAATTAATTTCTTTAGGTCAGAGGCCGCAAGATAATACTTTGCACTAAATCCACCAACCACTAGTAGAAGGATTACTGCCAAAACAGAACTCACCTTCACGGCCTTCTCCTGAATTTGTTCTACTTTTTCTTCTTTTGTTAATAAATTTATATCGTATCGCATAAATTAAAAGGCTTTTAAGGCCAAACCAACTGCTACAGAAAATACGGGACCCTTCTGTTGAACCTCTTTTTGCTGTGAGGGAAGTAATTTTAGATTAATCCAGGGGTTTGCAAGAACTACTTCCACATCGAAGTTGTTAACCATATAAATAAGTAGTCCGGGCATAAGGGCTGTTTCGCCGGACACAATAATCTTGTTTATTCTAACCATAGGATTATGTGTACTGAAAAACACCTTGGATTTTTTTATTTCATCGATTACTTTATCAAACAAGGGACGTAACACCTCATAGACCTTGCCCCCAACCTTCGTACTGTCTAGACCATAGGTTTTAAAGTACTCTTGTGCTTGGACCAAATCCAAATCCATTTTCTGAGATAAAGACCTTGTAAAAGATTCTTCCCCCAAGGGAACGCTCCGAGTTAAAATAACAAAGCCTTTGTAGGACAACACGATCAGGGTTTGAGTAGCGCCTATCTCAATAATTAATTCGGCGGAGTGGGCCTGACCGCCCTCACCTAAAGAGCGAACCATTGCTAAGGAGACCGGCTCGAGCGCACGAACCTTCAATCCTGCGTTTTTTACCACTTCTATGTATTTTTGAACTATGGTTTTCTTGGCCGCTACTAAAAGAACGCTTATTTTATCCCTCTCTTTTAAGTTAAGGCCCATTACATCGTAGCCAAGTGTAATTTCTTCAAGCGGTAGCGGAATATATTGAGCAGACTCATATTTAATAAAACTATCTAGGTCCTTTTTACTCATCTGTGGAACTTTTATCGTTCGAACAAAGACTTGATCTTGTGGAAGACTGCCAATAACGTCTTTGGACTCAAAATTATTTTCAAAAATAAACTCTTTTAAGGTGTTTGTGTATGTCTCCAAGGATTTAGGATCATCTAAATTTAGTGAAAAATTGGGAATCTCATAATCGGCGCTTTTTTTCAGTGCTTTCTCTTTTTTATCTAGGGATATTTCTACGGCGCTAAAACCGTTTGATTTTAAATGAAGACCTAGGGCAGACATACATTTATATGATAAAGACAATTTTATCTAAAATCAATAACTTGTACAGATTGCCATACATACTGGAACTACATAGGATGAACCTAGGATAATCCTTTGGAATTTCCCATACCTAAAATACTAGTTTGAATAACATTCAAGGATTATCCTTTACACCTTTTCACTTATATCTATGGTAAGGGCATCTCCAAACTAGGTAACAAGGATCATCCTGCCTACTACTTAAACTAATAAGAACCTCTAACGGTAAAGGTATCGTTGAAATTAACTTCGGAAGAAAAGATAGTGCCAGGAGAATTAAATTGGAATATTCGCAAACTAATCGTTGTAGAAACAGGGTGAGTGCCTCCCCCCGTCTTAACAAAGCATTTTCCATCACATTCAACACCTATCTTACCTGAACTTGAATCGTTTGTTAAAGGAACTTCTTCAGAAATCTCATCTGGAATCAGCTCTGGAATCAGCCAAGTTAAATAAGGCGGACTATCTCCAGAGGAGTAGGGGACTGCTCTATATACAACTGTGCTCCCATCTCTTTTGGTAAGTGTTAAGGTACGATTTTCATTAGTTACGGTTGCGTCTAAGGAATTTTTTATGTCATTTTGCAGTTTCAGCGAAAGAAAGTTCGCAACGGACTCCACTTCATTGGCTCCCTGAGCTTTTGTGTTGGTTCTGACGATAGTTATTATAGTATCAGAGGATAAGACCACAACAAAGGCTAGCAATGCTATGGATATTAAAAGCTCTATTAACGTAAAACCATCCTTTGGAACCGGGATCTTGCAAATCTGAGTTGTTTTTGTTTTCAAATTATATTTTTTCATAATCTACCAATTTGCCAGGCGGGAGTAGTTATACGCCGCCTTAGTCACGCCCCCTATCTGCCACGGGGCAACAGTAACTATATTCAAAACATTACCATTTCCAGAAACGACTGTAGCATAAAAACAAGAGGGAAGTGGTATAGGTGGATCATTAACACCATGAAATACAAAATTATCGTCTATATAGCAAACATACCCGCTTGAGCAATTTGTTGAACAGTAGCTATTACCTAAACCATCTATTAAGGAGTTATAAAAATCTTCCCAACTTTGAGAAATAACATAAGTGTCTCTGTAAACACGAAGTTTTTCCATTTGCTTATTAGCTTGGCGAGTAGATTCTAGTAAACCCTTGCTTTGAGTTGTAGTTTTTAAAGTAAATATGGCCAAAGAGACCATAGCTGTAATAACTATCATTGCCACTCCCATAGCAACAATTACTTCAACTAGTCCTAAACCTCCTTCATCTTTATCTTTAAAATCTAATAGTTCTACGGGCATGAAACGCCCTCCTGAATTATTATCGCGCCGGCCGTATTAACCGATATCGAGGAACAGGAAGTGGCACCGGGCATACCTACTACAACACGGCACTTTGAACCAGTTAAATCGCAGCGCGTTATGAAGGGCGTGCTTCCGGACAAGCGATACCAGCCGTTTCCTTTAAACATATCGAACAATACTAAAAAAGAATTTTTGATCTCTACTCCTCCCGGTAAAGTAGCGGCTTTATCACTATCAGGTGGTGCGGCCCCAGAGGCTGAAAATGTATTAAATGAAAGAGCGTAGGAGCCGGAGGAAGAGGAAGCGCCCCAATAGGCTACGGAGGGCTCTGAAGATAAAACACCGCCTAAGGACTTATTCTGTACCGTTCTTAAGTCTCCGGCAATCTGCTCGGCCGCCTGCTTTAAATTCTGAGTTCTAATATATGAGTTAAACCCCGGTAGAACAGCCCCGGAAATAAGTGTTATGAGTGAGACAACTATAAGAAGCTCTACAAAACTAAAACCTTTACTGTTGTCCAAATTTGAGGATAGGGCAGGTCTCATATAGCTAAATGATATCACAATGAATGTTAAAAGAAGAGAAAGTCTCTAAGGAGCAGTTACACCATAACATATACCGAAATTAGCAAAACCAGTACCGCAGGACGCAGTTACCTCAGGAATGGAAGTGCAGGGGGAAGAGTCGATTGAGGTAAATATTTCCATTTGAGCTGTTAAAACGTAATCTGCCCCGTCACTCCAATAATTATATCGGCTGTTGGTAGTTCCATTTGAGCAGGGATCGCTGTCGGACGTTGAACCTTCGTAGAGGGGATCAAGTGGAACTGTATCCATGTAGGGTGTTAGTGCAGTAGATAAAGCATCACTGCCACCCAACTCTAGCACCAACCAACTTCCGGTACCAGTTCCGCTAGGGTCGGGATATGCTCTATAATCTGCAAAATAGAGCTCTAGGGCAGCCTGAATTTGCTTTAAACCCGCCACTCTTTGCTGATCACGAGTCTTAGCGCGCAAAGTAGCAGGATTTATAACCTGCAACAAGATTGCAGACAAAATTACTATCAAAGAAACGGTTATCATCAACTCTATTAATGTGAAACCTTTTCTATATGAAATTGGCTTAAACTTTTTGATAATTATCATTTCCCAAAACTACACACCAACCCCACCCTCTCTCGAGAAAGGGGCTGGATTCAAAAGCAAACACTATCGATCCTTATTCAGTTAGAACTACGCAATCGGCCGATGTATCTATAGCTAGAGTAAAAGAAGTACCGTTGTTCGCAGTCGGATCTCCAACGCTAACAGCGCATTGATAAAATCCCCTACTACTATCAAAGACATAAATTGGATCTTGTTCAGTAGCATCGCCTGGATTTAATTTATAGGCCCTACCAACAATTCTAAATACGGCCCCATCAACATTAGGAGCGACAACATGAAGGTAACATTGAGTGGCGCCGGCACCAGAGTAAGCATTGCTACAAGTAACTGGCAACTTCGTTCCAGCAACACTAAAAGTACAATCAAGAGTTGCAGTAGTTACACAGGTGTCCGCTCCTACTTGAGGATCAAGTAAGAGATTCTCTATTTCGCTCGCAAGCTCTGTCTCATATGGAAATCTTCCTACGCCAGCACGAGAGGTGTTAACAGCGAACCCAGCCTTTGTAATGGCTGCCTTGATAGAGGCGTTTCGAGCTCGGTTCTGTTGTCTTACAGGATCAATAACCGAAATAAGAACACCGGATAAAATACCGATGATAACTATAACGATCAGTAACTCAATAAGCGTAAAACCTTTTTGATTTGTTTTTTTATACATTATTTCGTTTCACCTCTTTCTAAAAAACTAGATATACTATTTAAAAATCCACTAAGCAATCGGCGTCAGGGGTCTTGGTAACAATACCACTACTAACGGTGTAAGTGTAAGTCATAGTGCAATTTTCCGTAGCAAAATGCTCATTGGCCGAAACTGTAACAGCCGTTGCTGTAGATCCAATCGTATAAGTAGTGGCGGGAGTTGGCTCTCCGGTTGGAACATTCACACCTAAATCATCTGCTGTTATGCAATCATCTATTGGATTCAAACGAGCATTCACGCAAGCCAACTGCGCCATATGCAGCTTCTCAAGATTTGAGCGCATAACCGTTTGGTTAGCCTTACGTTGCTGTCGCACAGGATTAATAACTGAAATAAGAACGCCAGATAAAATACCAAGGATAACTATAACTATTAAAAGCTCGATTAAGGTAAATCCTTTCTGTGACTTACGAGAAGGGGAAACAAGGTACACGTAGCTATGAGTTTTTATGGCGGCAGGATTCATATAAAACAAGTATCATACTTTAAAAACATGGTGTCAAGGGGAATGTATCAAAACCAAGCCCAGGACAGTCCTGGGTTTTGTCCACGGCGAAAGCATTTTAATTTGTATAGGGTTATATCTAGAGGTATGATCTTTTAGTAACGGGGTAAGTCCAGGACTGTCCTGTCTTTACCAGTCGTTGGTAGTAATACCGTCCTCTGCAAACACGCCAAAGAAGAAGGCCGGTGGCAAGTAAGGATTGGATCTATGTGCAACAACAGTCTTTGTTATAGAAGCTCCACTTTGTACCAAACTTCCGGTGGATGTAATTTTGTAACCAAAGTCATTTGTAAACCCCCCATCATTTGGCTCAATCCCAAAATAGACTCTGTCATTAAGAGGAATTAAGATTAGCCCCTTCACAGCTCCTCCTGAAGGCACATTTAAAGCATAACCTCTGTAGCCATCATCTGAGCAGGGAGGGGAGGTTTCAGAATCCACAGAACCTGAAACACTAGGCTCAGTTATAGGAAAAGAACCGCCCTCAATAATACCTCTTTCCCAATTATTAATGTTTAAACCGTTATACAGGACATAATAAACATCGCTAAGGCCTTGCCAACAAATATCTAAATTTCCGGTATATCCCGCTAAGTTTATGGATGTGGAATTGCCTACATCTACCCACGCATAAAATGTTTCTGTAGAACCTTCATATGTTTCAACGACAACTTCTGCTCTGGATGTTATAAGATCGGCCGGATTTTTAGGAAAATCTACGGTACATGGGCTTCCCGATGTGCACTTAATGATAGCTTCATTCAACTCCTCAGTATTAAATGAGAGGTAATGTTCAATACCGCCTTCAGCAGCCGCTAAAACACGTGAGGCAGTATCAGCTGTAGATGTTCTCGAAACCGAGGATAGCGTCCTAAGGGAAGTACTAATCCCTACCGACAGTGCTATTGTTAAGGCCACAACAACTATTAAAAGGGCCTGACCTTCTTCTCGTTTTACTTGGCTTCTCTTACCTAGCTTTTCCTTCTTTTGTGTAAAGTTTAGAGCTTTCATATTTTAATCTTTTATATCCCAGGAAATATCTACTATACTCATTATTTTCTCAGCGTAGCTAGGGTCAGCCCGCATTTGTTTTTGCAAATAGTAAACGTAGGCAGGATCATAGTGAATTGCAACTCCGGGATGGTTGTTTTCCAATTCTCTATTTCTATTAAAGTTGATAGTATCTCCCGAGATCAATAGCCCGTTTATAACCAATGTCAAGTCTCCGCTTACTTCTCCGGATCCGGGGAAATTAATGTTATCGAAAGTAAAGATTCCGACATCAATCCTATCATCATCTGTACCGTTACCCGAGGGGGGATCAGTTGTTACACCTAAAGCATCATCAAAAGTAACATCACCTTCTGCTACAAACAATATCCTCTTGTCAGGATCGATACTATAAAATTTGTTTGTAAAGTTTATATCTCCTGTCACTTTTATTACTACTACACCCTTTGATGATATAGCAGAAGAATATTCTTTATCTGCTGAAAGGACTAATTTTAAATTTGAAGAGCTTATGTAATAAACTTTCGATGGATCTAGGCCCGAAAGGGAGGTTTTTTCCGTTAAATCATCGTTAGCTGGAAGATCTGAGGCTTGTACAGCCAGATTAAGTGGATCGATTTTAAAACCGTAACCGTCTGTAGATATTTTTTCAGCCGATCCAGAGTCTTTTATATCAAGAGTGCCCAAGGAGAGGGCAAAGCTATTGGTTAGATAGGAGGGGTAACTTCCAAGTTCTTGCGGAGGAACCATTCTAAATCCAGATCCGGAGTAAATGTCACCATCTCGGACTGTGAACCAACCTTCTAAGGAGCTTGTTAGTTTATATCCAATATTTATGGTTACATCTCCGGGGATAGAATAAGAACCAATTGTAGTAAGTCCCGGACCAACATTAAGTCCGCCAACACTATTACATCCAACAGGAAGGCCTCCAACAGTGCAGGCGGTCTCAACACATTCTGTTTCTAAAGTAGTGTCTGGGGGAGTCTTAATATCGTTCTCTTCCAAATAAATGCTTTCAAGAATACTACCAACTTTGTAAGGAGTTGCAAATGTGTAGCTTCCTGTACTCTTTACACTTATATTATTCTGTGTAGCGTAGCCCGTAGTTCTAAACGATAGATCTGCGCCAGAAGCCAAATAGAGGAGTGGTTTAGAAATATTTCCACAGGGATTTTCAGTAGCATCGTAGATTTTACCTACTATGTTAAGATGTCTAAGTTGAACAGCTTTTTCACAGGACGCGGATAGCGCCGTATCTGTAACTACTAACCTAATTCTAGTACCACTTCCATCGTAGTAGATTTCATCTAGGGGCCTGTAGACAGTGGATATATCTGTATATACAGGATTACCTATACCGGAGTTTGGGAAAAAGTTATTTTGAATCCACCAATAGCCGGGCATACCAAAAATACCAAGGGAAATACGGGAATACCACTTATAGGTTATGGGATCTATAGGATCTGAAATACGGGAGGTATAAGTTCCAGAGGATCCGTAAAGAATTGTATTCGGCCCCACAGGATTGGTACATGTCGGAGCTTGGTTGATACAATCAAATCCAGAGGCTTGTACACTACACTGGCCAGAATAGTTGCCACAACTATCTACCGCTTGAATACTCCACCAATTATAATGACCAGGTGTAAAAGGATAACCACCCTTACTTAACGTTGTAGAATCTAAAGTTGCAACACATTCCCAAACACCCATCCAACTCCAACCGCAACTTCCTAGAGCATTCGGATGCTCGGCTGAATTGGGAACATACTTCCAGTAATCGTGAGCTGTCATCCATTCAGGAGCTACATTATCGTCGTAGTCCACGCGCAACACCCAGGTATCAGGCTTTACCATAGAACCCCAATAATAATCTCCCCAAGAGAAGGTGGCTTTAGAAGTAGTAGCGCTACATTGAGGATTAACATACAAATATCTAGGGCAATCGGGATTCGAGCAACCAGAAGCAACCCCAAGAGCAATCAAATGTCTCTCTACCTTGCCACCTCCGGCCCCGTCAAAAAACTGAGAAACAGTCCCAGTGGTTGCCTTATAGTTAGGATTGTCATCCATATCTAAACTAAATCTAAAGGTATTACCACCACCATGCCTTAACACCCTATACCAATACGTTCCTACATAATCATATGGAACGGGGGGAGTCAGCCACCATTTTTCGTTTATTTGTAAA
>Ga0307928_10004136_pt1 | contig 11033 bp, 25 predicted proteins | sample AceLakmetagen232_FD_201815 | JGI IMG/M metagenome (GOLD analysis project Ga0307928, IMG submission 201815) | Saline water microbial communities from Ace Lake, Antarctica - #232 | ecosystem: Environmental > Aquatic > Non-marine Saline and Alkaline > Saline | place: Antarctica: Ace Lake...
TTTGTAGCATTGGTATTTGCCGATAAGGCATTGACCTTTGCTAATTTATCTGTTACTAGAAACGATAATCCGGATACATATTTAGACGCAGAAAGAAATCCCGCGGCTAGATGGTTTTTTGAAAAGTGTGGCTTGTTCTGGGGTTCAGTTCTTTTTGGGATTGTTACAATGTGTTCTTTATCATTTATGTATTATTTATTTCAAGGAGTATTGGGGGGACCTAAAACATTATGGTTTATAATGATAGTGTACGGGCTGGTATTAGGAAACAACACTTATTACTTATTACAAAACACAAAAATAATTTAAAATGGGAAAAATAAAATTAAAAGATATATATGATGAAGTTGCTATATGTAAGAAATGTGGAATAGAGTATGGTTATGATATTCCAAAGAAGTTTAAAAAAACTATGCTGGGACGAACTAAGATAATTCCAGGATATAAAGATAATGGATTATGTTATAGGTGTGATGATACATTTAAAGAAAAACTAAATATAAAGAACTTTTCAGAACTCGTATAAAACCAAAAGGTTTATATACTACTGATTATTAATTAAATCATAATAAAATGGTAACTTTTGCTAACATGATGACGTGCTCTGGAATGGATGCGAGTTTTATGGGGCAGTGCTCCATGTCGTGGGTTGGATTGGTATTAGCCGTTTTTATAATTATGATAGCAAGAAAATGGATTTTTGAAGAGATGTTACAGCAAGAGTTTGCTTTTTATATAGGTATTGCCGGAACGGTAATTGTTTATTACTTTTCATTTGGAATATTTGGAGCATATAAAATTGCAACGGTGATTGGAATAGTTGGCGGATTAGCCGCTGGATACTTTGGGCCTATGTTTATGGGTGGCGGAGGAGGAGAAGATGGAGGATCAAACGAATTTTAAAATGGAATATAATGATAATGATTGGAATGAATTGAAAAAGAAAGTTGATAATGATTTACAAGATCGTATAGATGAAGAAGTAAGAACTGTTCGTTTTATAGAAGAACAAGAAGGAAATGTTCCTGGAATAATTAGTTTATTTTCTGGAGATAATCCAACTGCGACTGAATTAATAGAACAAGTTTCAGATGAAGAAGAGGTTTCAGATGAAGATTATATAAAAGAAGATGAAGAAGAGGTTTCAGATGAAGATTATATAAAAGAAGATGAAGAAATAATCAGAGAAGAAGATATACCGATATATTTGAAGGGATACGAACGGGAGCAAAAAGAAATGAGAAAAGAAATAGATAAAGTAGCAGATGAGCAAATTTCTAAGATTGTATGGAATAATCATAAGCCAGAAATAATTAGAAATCCTCTTTGGGGTCCTACAATAGAACATGCAAGAGATTATTTTACAGAAGAAAAGAAATTAATGAATGCTAGATATGGTAAAGTGAATGAAGATAAAAAAGGAGATGTTATCTGGAATCATATCAGTAAACATTTAGAATCAATAAAAGAAAACGAAGAAGATTATGAGGAAGATTATGAGGAAGATGCATTAGATGATAAATGTTTTAGAAGTCATGATTATAAGCCACAGATACATAAAATTATAGAAGATTTAAAAGATGAAGTAAAAGATTTAAAAGATGAAGTAAAAGATGCTGAATCTTATATAGAAGTATTAGAAGAAAGAGATGATCGTTTTAAAGACGAAGATAAGATGGAAAAATATTCAATGGAATGTATCCATATAACTGATAATAACCCAGAAGGATATATTTATCCTATAGATGAAGATCAAGAATTATGTTTATGCCCTGAATGTAATATGATATTAGCCAGTAAAGTACTAGAGCAATTAGCTTTAGAAACATTTATAAAATAGAAGTAAAACTATTTTACGTTTTAAATAATATAACCCACAAACAAATATGTCAATAAAGAAACCTAAAGAAAAACATAAATATGTATTTCCAAACATATTGGCAAAGGCAATGAAGAATGTTCCAATGACTGTTCAACTGGAGAGTTCTATGGCCGCTTCAAGTATGATACTTATGGGAATGATACTTATGTCTATTTTATTGACATTTTTTACAGAACAAACAATGGCTTTTAAGATTATAACTTTACTTAATCTTGCTGGTGCATTTGTATTTATCTCTAGTAGTTTAGTAACTACTTATCAGCAATATGTTAGTTATATGAACGTTATGGAATTACAAAAGACTATGGCACTTGAATCTGGTTCATTGAATGGGATGCCTAATCTTCCTATAGATGATTTGAACATGCCCCATAAAATTAATAGGGGGAACCAATTATTGTTTTTCGGGGGATTATTATTACCCGTCGTATTGTTCTTTTTAGGCGGGTGGATAGATTCATTATTACCAGAAATAATTTATGCTAAATACTTAATCCAGTTAGTTGGAATTTTTATTGGGGTAACTATGATTTATTTTGCAGTTAGGAAGAAAAAGAAGATTAAAAAGAAAATTGTTACTTCTATAGAGCAGCAACAAATCCCACAAGTTCCCCAACCTCAAATTCAAACTTCACAGCCAGTTCAACAACAAGCTAGTACCGTTCCTGCACCTAGTTTACGGTTTGCGCCACTTCCACCACAGAAGATAGAAGCACCAAGAGCTATATATGTTAAACCCCAACCTTTACAGCAACCTGTACTTCAGCCTGCTCCTCAACTCGAACCCACACAACAACCAGTTGCAAAATTAACATCAAGACCTATACCAGCACCATTACTACAAAGACAATTACAGAGGCCAGCTCAAAGGCCAGTAGAACAACCACAGGTACCCCAAAGACGGCCACAAGAGCCTCAGAGTCCACAAAGATCACCACAGCTAGTAAATAGGCCTACGAGAAGACCAATTTTACATACAAAGCCTAAATCTACTATGGGAAGGAAATTTGGGACATCTAAAAATAATAAAAAGATTAAGATGTTGAATGCTATAGACAAGAAGATGGAAGAAAGGGTATATGAAATAAATAGGTTAAAGTCCCAACAGGGTGGAAATTTTCAATGAAACTTAAATTAAATAAAATGGTAAATGAAAGGAGGTAAATGATAAATGGAAAAACAAACACAAGATTTAAACGTAGGTTACGATGAGTACGAGAAACTAGAAGCTGAAGCAGAGCAATTAGCTGTTGTTAATCCGAATGCGGCAATTCCACCATCACCTGGAGCAAGAAATACTATGGCAAGAAGACAAGCTGTAGAAAGAGCTGTACCAGTTCCAGAACAATCTGATGATGTACAATTAGAAGAAATTGATGCTGAGTCAAATGCTGGCGATGGGGAAGTTCAAGAGATGGCTGCATCTGAAAACATGCCAAAGTGGGTACCATTTCACCAACCAGAAAAGATCGGTTTAATTAATAGTGAAACCAGAGAGGTTATGGAGGGGTTTAAAGATGAAGGAATGGCTACAGGAATGGCAAAAATTTTAAACGAACTTGATGCTATAATCATCGGTGGGGGTTATCAATAAATAATATGGCAAAGGATAAAATAAAAGATAATAAGAAAGTTAAAGCAGATCCTGTTACAAGACAGTATATGTTAACTTTATTTTTATTATTAGTGCCAATATTAATTATAGCTTTTACTCAAGAACTTATAACTAAGGTTTTGCTTTTCTTTTATGAAGGAGTGCTATTGGCAAATTTTATAAGAGACAAGTTAGATGCTGACGTAGATTAAATAGTTAATTTTTTTTATCTTCTTTATTTTTTAAGAAGAATAGATATAGTAAATAGTAATAAATAAATACAAATGAAAACACACAAATGAAAAGATTAGTTTTTACGTTCAATCAGGAAGTAATCCTATTTGATATTCATAATAAAGAGATATTTTATAGGGATCGTAAATGGCCAGCCGGTATAAAGTTTATACCTAAAGACGAAGGACTCGTTAAAATGATTATGTTTTCTAGAAATAAAATAAGTAGTCAACTTATAGATTGGATCAATGATGCTAATTCTGGAAAGAATCTTGTTGAATGGGAATCATGTGTAGATGATGATGCCGTTGCTGCTATTGTTATTAGAGATGCTAAAATGAGAGGGTGTATATTACGTAAACAATTTAATGAAGAAGATTTAAAAGATATAGCAAATACAAAGGAAGCAATGACAGATAAAATACCGGTAGATTTTAATAAAGATCCAACAAAAGACAATTTTCTGGAGGGTGAATAAAGATGCCAGGGGGATTAGATTCATTTTTAGAAATCGCTGTGCCGCTTGCGATATTTGGTATGTTTGGGTGTATGATATATAAACAATTTAAAACAGAGATAGATACTTTTATAGACTGGGTGTCAACGAAAATGAAAAAAGATGATCAAGATAATCAACCGTATAAGGTTTATAATAATCCTTATTTAGGAGAAACAATAGTATATCAATAAACCAAAAGGTTTATATACCAATAAAAACATAAATTAATATACAATGAATAATAATCAAACTTTAATAATTATAAGGAGGTCATATAGATAAAAAAACAATGGAATTTCAAAAAATTGCCCCAAGCGTGTTTAAACCGGAGAAACCGGGAGATACAGTAGAGGGAACACTTGTTACAGTAGAAGACGGAAAAAAATATGGAGGTAAAGTGTATCACTTACAAACAACCTCAAACGATCAGTTAGTAGTTTTTAGTACTACAGTTCTTCAAGATAGAATGAATTATGTTAAGGTTGGAGAATATTGTAAAATAGTTTACAATGGTACACAGAAGAATGCTAAAGGTCAAGAAACAAAACTTTTCGATGTCTTTAAAGCTAAGTTAGAAGGAGAAGAAGCTCCTGTTACAGAAGCAGTTCAAGCAACAGCTCCAGTAACAGCAGAAGTGCCAGTTCAAGCAACAGCTCCAATTACAGCAGAAGAACCAGTTTCAGTTCCAGCTCCAGTAGAACCTTCAGCTTAAACTAACGCTTTAACAACACTACATTTTTAATTTAATTTATTTTTTAAATGGAAAAAGAGGATATAAAAGATTCAGATATTTGGTCTTCGCCAGATGATGATGATCATAGTCCTGCTAACGATTATAATGACTTCACGGGAGATCAAACATCTGATGATAGATTTGATAATGCTATTATAAATAGTAACTTGGTAAAAGTGCCAGAAAAGAAGAAAGATGAAGTTGATTTAATAAAAAACCCAGAGAAACCAAAAATATTACAATCATTAGAAGAGAAGCCAAAAAGAAAAACATTTAGTGAACAGTGGGAAGAAGTTGATGAAATATGTCCAACTTGTAATAAAGTTTCTAAGCCCGCAGAAGGATTAAACAGACAGAATATAAAAAGATTGTTTTCTATTCAAACTGACCCCCAAAGCTTAACGATATTGTTTTTACTTATTATGTGTGCTTTATTTGCATTCTCAACTTATACTTATATGGTTAATCCTGTAAATTGTTCTAATTTTACAGTTATGGATGCTGAAATACCAGAGGTATATAATAATGATATCATATCATATTCAGAAGATTCCGGTCATGACTATGGCGATCATACTATCATATATACAGAAAATTATCCGGAATATGTTTCATTGGATAATGAAACTATTGATTTATATAATATAACAGAATAAGAACCAGCGCAATTTAAATATGGCTGGAATAAAGAAGAAGACTGCGGTCTCAAAACGAGAGAAAACGAAAGTAAATCATAGTCCGCGACATCAAAAATATAAAGTTAATATTCCTATAGCATATCTTTATATGTATTATAAATTACGAAACCAATTAAAGAAGAGATCATCGTTTTCTTTTATGCAGACTTCTGAAGTGTTGGGTGTTTTAAAATTAACTTTAAAACTTCCTCGTAAAATGAAGTATGTTGTATTGGGTGAAATGGAAGCATATGGATTAATAAAAAGAATCAATCACCAACGCTATTGGATTTCTGATAAAAAAGTACAGGTTAAAGAAGTAGATAAGATAAAACAGTATTTAGACAATAACGGATTGTGGTAAAAACCAAAGGCTTTATATACTAGTGTGTATACATAATGTTACACTAAAATGAATAAACAAAAAACACCGAAAGTTATAATACGAAAAGGATGCAAACATAATAATAAGAAAAGACTTTATGAGAGACATAAAACAAAATGGGTTTCAACAGAATATTGGTTATGCCCAGATTGTAGAGAGTTATTAAAAATTGTGGAAGTAAAAGAATGAAAGTATATAGAAGAAAATCAAAAGGTGCAAGAAGAAGCTTATTATTAGAACAAAAAGAGAAATGTAATAATTGTGGTAAAAAACTGCTAGACGGTGGATATTGCTTAGACCACATAAAACCACTTGGTTTTGGTGGAGACGACACATATGACAATATGCAACTATTGTGTATTGAATGTCATATGAAAAAAACAAAAAAGGAGAATTATTGTAAATAAATATGGAAAAGATAACAAAAAGAACCAGAATCATTGAGACCGTGGAATACATTATAAAGTGTGGTAAATGTGGAAGAATAATAATTGGATCTACGGAAAATCAAGTAAGATATAATTTAGATGCCCATAAACAAGGAAAAGATTGTATTCCAAAATTATCTATGGCAAAAGGCAATTATAATAAAGATAAATTAAAAATGTCTAAGGAAGCATTGGGTAAGAAGAAATGAGAATAGATAAAGCGTTTTGTGATAATTGTGGCAAAGAAGATTTATATAAATGTTTTCCGGTTACATTGAGTTGTGGATATGGAAGTATCTTTGATGAGTTAACTTTTGAATTTTGTTCAGATCAATGTTGTGTTGATTTTATACAAAAGAAGATGAAGGAATGCGAATCTGGAAAAGGATATACTTTACCATTAAGAGAAGAATTTGAAAAAAAGATTGACGTGTTAAATGATAAGAAGGAGATAAAAAATGAATAAATATTATCTATATATAACAATAACCGCATTCTTTGTAATGGGATTTGCATTTGGGATGGTTGTTCAACAAGGTATAATACAGTCAACTTTAATGAAAGTTGCTTCTAATATGGAAGGTGTGACAATTAATATAGATTTAAATGAAACATTATTAATGGATACGGCTACTGAGAATATGCGAGAAATGATGTGGGATATTAGAATGGAGAATTGTACTAGAACAGAAAAGAACTATTGCGCATTAGAATGTTATGAGAATAAAAAATTAATACCATGTGAAAATTTTACATTTGATGAAACTTTTTGTGGTGATGGGGTATGCGAGGTGGATGGGATATGTCCTGGTTACTTTGAGATGTTAGAAGGAAAAACAATAGCAGATTGTATTAGAGAGGTAGAAGAATGAATAAGAAAAGAATAGTTATTGGACTTTTAATTTTTACTAGTTTTCTATTTGGGTTTAGAGGTAAATCTATTATGGGATGGTATGATCTTTTATGTATGTCCGCATTATTTATATTGGGAGTTGGGTTTGCACTTATTATAGCATCTTTAGATAAACAAGAAAGAAAGATTTTATATAAACAAAAGAAGAAAGTAAAGAAAACTAAAAAAGGTAAAAAGAAAAAATGAATGATATATTTATAAAAATAATCGCGGCTATTTGTATAGCGTTACTTGGAACTATGTTTATAGGAGCAACGGCAGTGTTGCTTTTTGGAGAACAAGATTATGATTATAATACAGGTAAATTGGCGTGTGGAGAAATAAGAGAATGTATATTGGTGGATGTTGGATGCGTAGAAACGACTGTAAAGAATAGTTTTCTTGGAGTTACTTGGGATGTAGAACACAAATCAAGGAGTGATCAGAAAGAATATTATAAAAACAATTGTCTTAATCGAGATGTATTGGAGCTGAGACGATGAAGTGCGAAAACTGTAAAAAGCTTAGGAAGAAAATAAGAGAATTAAATAAAGAAGTATCAAATTTAAATGGATTATTATCTGATTCTGATGAATCTGGTTGGGACCATGAGATGCTTTATTATGACGCATATCTTGGAAACTTTAATGGAAATAGTATTGGTGGAACTCCAGATAAAAAATATGCCAAATGGTTGGCTAAAAGATATGGATTAAAGATTAGTAAAGATGGAGAGGTTGAAGGGTAATATGGAAATAGATAGAGAAATAGAGATGTTACTTTGTATGGACCACCAGGGTTATTCTTATTATAGGTGCGGGAAAGTGCCGGGATTCATGATTGAACATATGATACAAATGTGGGATATATTAAAAGATGATGGAGAATTTACTCCTTGAAGATGGTTAGATTAAAGAGTAATATGGGAGATGCAAAATATTGGTTATTATTTTATGGTTTAGTTTTTACTGCCTTTGGATTTGGAGTCATAATAGAACATATTATTGGCTTTAATTTCGAATATACCTTTTTAATAATCGGATTCATTATGTTAATATTGGGAGTATTGTGGAAGAATGAAATTAAGACGGATAATACGAAAAGAATAATTATTTCAGATGAGATAAAAAAAGACTTTCAGAGAAACTTTAATCAAGTATTAGATGAAGAGAGACGTGGATTTTTTCGAAAGAAGAGGTATGGAGATTATTAACATGAGAGATACATTAGGGGCGCTGAAAATTGAAAGAGATGTTTTAAGAGAACAAGTAAGAGGCCGAGAAATTTCACATTGGAAGTTTTGGGAATATAAACAAGACAATGATCTTATGAGGAAATCAAATAGGATTTGTGAGATTAATACTATACTCATGGGAGCTAGGTTACAAAAGGAGGAGGAAGAATGAAACAATTTGAGAAAATAACAATGGTGGAGAAATGGTATTCTGGGGGTAGTGGTGATATGATAAAATCAGATAGCCTTGGAAACATACTTTATATCCTAGCGATGATACCATTTTTTGGAGCACTGATAATTTTATCATATTTATGTTTTAGAAATAAAAAGACATACTTTAAAGAAGTAAAGACGATAGGAGATGCGAAAATATCGTAAAGAATTCTTAAAACTATAAACCAAAAGGTTTATATAACCTTTAATCTTATGTATATTATATAAATTTTACCGCGAAAGCGAGGAGACAACATACATGGCATATAGAGATGGCACTGGACCAAATGGACAAGGACCTATGACTGGAAGAGGTCGAGGAAATTGTAGATTTCGAAGCCCAACTGCACCTTTTAGGGGATCGTTGAATGATGACGATTTACAACCTAGAATTGAAGAAGCAGTTAGGAAAGTAATGAATGAACGTAAGTAAATTTCATTCTAATGAACGAGGTTAGATAAAATTCGTTCTATTTTATTATTTTTTTTATTTACTTTTATTTTTAAGGAGTAGTGATATAAACCACAAATGTAAACATTCGGTTTTAATAAATAAAACCAAAGGGTTTATATAGTGTAAACGATACTTTCTATTATGTTAATTCCTAGAAAATATCAGGAAGATATTTATAATACTTGTAAAGATAATAATACATTAGTTATACTTCCTACTGGATTGGGGAAAACCCTTGTGGCGCTTATGCTAGCCAAAGATATGCTAAAGGATAATCCTAAATCTAAAATAGTATTTCTAGCACCAACTAAACCATTAGCTGAACAGCATTTAGAATATTTTAAAGAACATTTAGATTCCAGAACCAAGGGCCTACAATTATTTACAGGAAAGATTAATGCCGTGAAGAGGAAAGCGTTATGGAAAACATCTAGAATAATCTTTTCAACGCCGCAATGTATAGAGAATGATTTAAAGAAAGAAAATTATAATCTTAAGAGTGTGTGTTTATTGGTAGAAGATGAATGTCATAGATGTCTAAAGAATTATTCTTATACTTATGTCGCGCAGAAGTATCTGGAACAGGCAAAGAAGCAAAGGATACTCGGCCTTACTGCAAGCCCCGGAGTAGAGGAAGAGAAAATTAAGCTTATATTATCTAACTTAAACATGGAGAGAATAGAATTACGTACTAGGAACTCGCCAGATGTTATCCCCTACCTCCAAGATCTAGACTCCAATAAGATAGACGTTGAATTTCCAGCCAGATTCGAGGAAATAAGAAGGATAATAAAGGTCATGTTCGATGTAAGAGTGGCTGAGCTTCGAGCTATGGGCTTGCTTCTGGGTGCGACAATGAAAACTAGCATCTTAATGGAGCAAAAAAGGATAAGTGCAACGTTAAAGAGCGATCCTAATCAAAGACACTTGTATTGGGCCATGTCATTGTGCGCTCAATGTATTCGCCTGGACCATAGTTTAGAATTATTAGAAACACAATCTTTATTAACTTTTAAAGACTTTATAGATGACACGTTTACTCAGGCATTGGCTCAGAAAACTAAAGCAGTTCAAGTGATTGCAAAGCTTCCAGAGTTCCTTGAGCTTAATGATATTTTAACTAGGCTTTTAAATGAAGGAATGGAGCATCCAAAAATGGATAAGATCCTGAATGTCATACAGCATCAAAGGGAAAAGAATCCAGATTTTAAAGCAATCGTCTTTAGTCAGTTTCGTACAAGTGCTGGAGCAATTGCAAAATATTTAAATTCAAAAGATATACCAGCTTCTGTTTTTGTTGGCCAGTCAAAGAAGACGACAACATTCGGGCAGAGTGGATCTAATCAAAAAGAGCAGCAACAGATCGTAGTAGACTTTAAAGAAGGTCGAACAAAGGTTTTGTGTGCAACCTCGATCGCAGAGGAGGGGTTAGATATTCCAGAAGTAAACGCAGTAATATTCTTTGAACCAATTCCTTCAGCGATAAGAACTATACAAAGAACCGGACGAACAGCACGTTTGATGAAAGGATCTTTATACATTCTTGTTTGCAAGGGTACACGAGATGAAGCATATTACTTTGCATCTAAGAAGAAGGAGTTGAAGATGTATGAGTCTATTGAAAAGATAAGTGATGATTTAAAGTCTGGTCGGTTGACACTTGCGGATATGAAGCCGGAAGAACCAACAAAGGTCGAAGTAGATAGTTCTAAATGGACCTGCGTTGTGTAAAACCAAAAGGTTTATATAGGTGTGATTCTTAAATAATATATGAAAAGAGAAAATGTAGAATATGAAGATCTAAA
>Ga0307928_10004137_pt1 | contig 11031 bp, 11 predicted proteins | sample AceLakmetagen232_FD_201815 | JGI IMG/M metagenome (GOLD analysis project Ga0307928, IMG submission 201815) | Saline water microbial communities from Ace Lake, Antarctica - #232 | ecosystem: Environmental > Aquatic > Non-marine Saline and Alkaline > Saline | place: Antarctica: Ace Lake...
GTGAAGACCAGCGTGTGGAACAGCGTGGGAGCCAGCGTGAGAGCCAGCATGTGGGACAGCGTGTGGGACAGCGTGTGGGACAACGTGGGGGTCAGCGTGGGGGACAGCGTGGAAGCCAGCGTGGGGACCAGCGTGGGGGACAGCGTATGGGATAGCGTGGTGTGGGACAGCGTGGGGGCTTATGTTGGAGGCTTATTCCCTAATATAAAACGATGGTCTTATGTAGAAAAATTAGAGCCCGACCCCTGGCGCCCCCTACTCAATCTCTGGTACGCTGGATACCTTCCCTCATTCGACGGAGAAACTTGGAGACTTCACGCTGGTAAAGACGCGAAAATTGTATATAAATATAAAATTTGATCTTTAACAATTAAAGGAAAATCGAATGATAACACTTTACGAATGGCAAATTGATCATGCAAATAGATTGCTGGCTGCCTTAATCAATAACAAAGCAGCAATTGATGCCAGCGACACCGGAACAGGTAAGACTTACGCTGCTTTATGGATTGCCAAACAGATGAAACAACCTTTTTTGGTTATCTGTCCCAAAGCAGTCATACCAAAATGGAAAGAATTAGCCGAAGGATTATCTATCTTGGATGTCATGAATGTCGAGAAACTCAAACGATCAAAGTATCTACGACACACAGGTAAAAACTGGTTCTGGCTACTTAAATCTGGAACACTTGTTATCTTTGATGAAGTCCATCAGTTCGGAGGAATCGATACTCAGAACAGCCGGATATTGGCACAAACCAAAATAGCAGAACTCACTGTCTTAGGACTCTCAGCTACCATAGCATATAGCCCTCTGCGTCTCAGAGCATTAGGTCTTCTGCTCGGTTTATTTCCGGATTGGTGGTCTTTTTGGAAATGGACCCTGAATCATGGTGCCTATGAAGATATGATCTACACTAAATATCAGGGTCAGGTAAAACGACAACGTGTAATTCAATTTACTCCAACCAGTGATCGTGCTAAAGAGGGGGTAAAGAAAATACACCAAGAAATCTTCGACGCTAAAAAAGGATCTCGAATTCAGGCATCCAAGACCCCCGGCTTCCCTGACAATCATGTTTTTGTAGATTGTCTTAGGTTTGATTACACCAGTGATATTCGAAAACAATATCAAGAAATGGAAAAACTAATTGAAGAAGATTCAATGATCCAATTGACCAAGACACTTAGACTCAGACAGAAGATCGAACTTTTAAAAGTTCCTGATTTAGTAGAAATGATCAAGAGGATAATTGAAGAATGTTCCGTTGTTATCTTTGTCAATTTCAAAGATTCCTTGTTTGCTATGGAGAAAATATTACATGATTTGAAACCCTCTATTATAATTGGAGAACAACTTATACAGAACCGAGAAGCTGAGCGTCATTTATTCCAATCCAACGAGACTAAGATATGTCTTTGCACTTATGGTGCCGGCGGTATCGGATTGGATTTACACGATATTAACAATCGTCCACGGATATCTCTGCTCAATCCAACTTGGTCAGCTGTCCAGCTGAAACAAGCTTTGGGTCGAATTCATAGAGCTGATTCTCTATCCCCGGCAATACAAAAGTTAATTTATGCCGCAGACACAGTAGAAGCTGACGTAGCTAAACAAGTAAAAGCAAACCTTGACAATTTAACCTTACTACAAGATGGAGATTTATTATAAAAAGGAAAACAATTAAACAAAACCTATCTCTTACTTGGAACACGAAGTGTTCCTGCTATCAGTTCAATCTACCACCAGTACTCTCTTGTCCTGGTATCAAACAGAGACTGAAGCATAAAGATGCCATTTGCAATTTCTGTTATGCCCGACTGGGTCGAGCAAACAGAAATACCAGCGTAGAAATTCAAATGCTTAATTATGACTTCGTTATGGAAAAAGATATAACTCCAGAATTCTCACAGCTTTTTAATAAAATTTCTGAGAAACATAAGAAATTCTTTCGATGGTTTGGAAACGGAGATGTCTGTTCCCTTGCTTTATGGGGTAGCATACTTAGAATAGCCTATCGCTATCCAAACACTCTGTTCTGGCTTCCAACTCAGAGTAAGGGTATTATTACCAGACTGCGACCTGCCAATCTGATAGTTCGCGAAGGAGCTCTGAGAATCAATGATGAAGCACCGGAAGGAGGTTCTACCGTAATTCATAATAAGATACCAAAAGGACATTACACCTGTCCTGGTGGTTGTGTAGAGAATAATTGTCGTGTCTGCTGGAAAAATCCTAATATCCGTGTAGCCTATCCATTACATGGATCCGCTGCACTCTGGGCAAAATTCAATAAGAGAGAAAAATAAAAAATGAAAGTAACCAACATAAATAATAAACCAAATCAATTCATAATCGATCATGCTGGCATGTTATATTTCCAAAGTTATCAGACTATAATCGCAATAAAAAATAAGTTTGATAATCAGATTACACTGGATCCTGATTGGAATTATAGCAGAACTACAGGGAAATATCGTAATATCTTCCTAAACGAGACAATAAAAGAGACCCGAGAAAAGATAAAAGCCGGCATTCATAAGATAGAAAATTTAAATGATTGACAAAAAACTTTTTCTATGATAAGGTAATCACCTAAAAGCTACAGAAAGGAAATCTCAACATGAAAATAATTCGATGCTCATCCCTATCATCTCTGCAATATTGTCCCTGTTTCAAATCCGATAAAACACGAGATACTACCGCGGCAGACCGAGGTACTAATCTCCATGCCCTTGTAGCACAGGAAAACGATATTACGGACGAACTTAACCAATTACCAGAAGAAGATCGAAATGCTGTTATAGCCTGTCGAACTTATTTAAAAAATTTGAGAAACAAAGCCACTTCAGATATCGAAATTCGGACAGAAGAACAATTAGAGACCAGAAAAAATGACGACATAGAAATTCGAGGACATCTTGATGTAATCATAATGGAACAGAAGAAACGATATATAAATGTGATTGATTGGAAATTTGGAAAAACAGAGCTTCCTGAAGCCAGAGAAAATGTTCAATTAATGTCTTATGCGTTTCTAATATTCACTAATATACCCACTTGTCAACAAGTAACTACTACGTTAATCAGTCCAATGCAGGAGAATGCCACCAAGAGCGAATATATCTGGGACAGATCCCAACTGCCCATGATACAGGAAATACTGAATACAATAATCAATCGACATATAGACCCGGACAGAGTGCCCGTATTAAATTGGAAAATGTGCCAGTATTGCGGAGACAAAGCAGATTGTCCTGAAATGAACAAGGTCATTTTGAGACATCCGGAAACCACTAATGCGCAAAATGTTCTTAACCTACTGGCTACAAGAGACTTAAATCCTGAAACCAGGGGCAAGATACAACAAGTAGCTGATTGGGCCACAGACTGGGCAAAGCAAGTCAAAGCAAAGAATCTTGAAGCCGTATTGACAGACGGAGAAGAGATTGAAGGTTTCAAAATAACACGTCGCAAAGGAACAATGACTGTGGAAAACACAGCAGTCGCGATTAAATTAATCATGAACCAATGTAGTATCCCGGAAGACATTGTTTTAACTGCCTGTAAACTTAGTATCCCCCAACTAATAAAAGGAGGTGATGGAACATATGACCGTGCAACCATAGAAAGTATCCTGACAGACGCAGGATGCCTTAGAGAAAGTGACCCAGTAATATATTTAAAACGTAGTACGAGAAAAAGGAAACAAATTAATGAATAAAAAGGAAAACACAGAAACCTATGACCCTCAGAATAGTATCTTACCAGAACCAGTGAATACTGAGAGTGATACTGCCTTGACAAGATCTACTCAATCGGCACCCTTGGAAGCTTCAGACTTTGTACCACCGAGATTGAATTTGACGCAAAAGAGTGGAGAGCTCAGCGAAAATTTCAAAATTGGTACATGGGTTCTGAACAAGGAAACCCAATTGACACAAGATATAAATGAGCCTCTGTCTGTAGTAGTGCTGAATCGTCCAACCAAATTCTTCATAGAACACTTGGATTTTGATCCATCCGGACCAAATGCACGAGTGTTTTCATCTCTTGAAGAATTACGAGAAGCAGGATTATCAGCTGATTGGGACAATGTGAATAATGCTCGTCCTTCAGCTGATCGTGCCGCTAGGATTACAGTGCTCATACGGAAACCGGAGCATCTAGAATCCAAAGTGAGCTTTGCCATGACCATTGAAGACCTCGGCTTTTGTGCCCTGGCTTCGTGGCTCGTGGTAAATACTGCTTACAGGGCTATTGCAAAAAGGTTGTTCACCGCTGAGAAACTGGACTTCGGGGATCGTCCCTTCCATCATATGGAATGGGAACTGGTTGCCGTGCCGGCTAAAGCAGGTGGATATTCCTTCTTCGCCCCTAGGATAATGCCCAAAACCTGGCTATCGGATAAAGCAATCGCCGACATCGAGGCAAAAATCCTTAAACCAGAGGACTAAGTTACCGCGGCTACGGGGTTTAATTCCCCGTAGCCGCTACCATTTTTATAGGAGAATAAATGATTGCCCTCGACTTTGAAACTTACTATGATATCAACTTAACAGTGAAAAAGATGGGACCGGAAAGATATGCACAGGAACTTATCCAGGCAGGCGAAACACCATATTGCGTGGCAATATATGGAAAAGATATCCGATATTCCGGTTCCATTTTTAATGCTCCCTGGGACAAAATAAAGAATGAACCCCGTGTTTTTGCACACAATGCCCGATTTGACAGTGCTATTGCAAAATCAAACATACCCGTAGACCTAGAGTGGGCATGCACAGCAGACCTCGCAGCCTTTAATCAGTCACCCCGTGCGTTAGACAAGGCGGCTCTCTGTTTACTTAAAGAAACTGTATCCAAAGACCCACGGAAAAAAATGAAAGGAAAACATTTCAACAATCTCAATCCCGAAGAGAAAAAAGAGATCATTAAGTATTGTCAGAAAGACGCAGAACTCTGTTACCGGCTCGCAGAAAAATACTACGATGACTGGCCGCTCATTGAACGACGAATCTCTGAGGTCAATCGAAAGATGGGACGTTACGGAGTTTGTCTGGATACCAAATACATTGAAACATCATGTAGATTACTTAAACAAATTATGTTTGACGCTGAGAAAAAACTTCCCTGGCGCAATGACCCTGACTTATCCACAGCTATCCTCTCATCAAAGGAAGCTTGTAAACTTTGTAACCAGCACAATCTTCCCATTCCTAAACGAATCAATGATAAAGGAAAAGAAGTTGTTACCTGGGCACAAAGTGATCCAGATGTACAACTATGGGAAGAACAATTCAGTCAAAAATATCCATGGGTCGCGGCGATGCGAGATTATCGGAAAGCTAATATACTTCTTAAAAAACTTATAGCTATGCAAAGTAGAGTGGTTGGGGATAATATCATGCCAACCGAATTACTATACTTTGGAGCTCACACCGGAAGATTTAGCGGGGGCGGCGGAGTCAATATGCAAAATCTTCCCGGAAGACGTGAGAATTTTGTCAATCTTCGTCGAGCAATTAAAGCACGACCAGGACATAAATTGGTTGTCATTGATTGGAGCCAGATAGAACCCCGCCTCCTTCGATGGGTAGTCAAGGATACACGGGCCCTCAACTTGCTGAAACAAGGAATCAATATGTATGAAGCCTATGCTATTCAGCATTTCGAATGGAAAAAAATAGGCATGTTAAAGAAGATAGACCCCAACCTCTATGCTATGGCAAAAGCGGTAGTTCTTGGCGCGGGCTACGGCTGCGGTGGAGTTAAATATCGGGCAGTGGCGAAGGCAATGGCTGGTCTTGATTTAACAGAGGAAGAAGCTTTTAAGCAAATTAACTTATTTCGTAGAGACAATCCCAAAATAGTAGCCCTATGGAATCAGCTTCTATTTGCCGCCAGATTAAGAGCACAAAAACAACAGGATTTCAAAATACAATTACCCTCCGGACGCTGCCTTCATTATTTTAATATGAATACACAACCCTCGTTAAGAGCTTCTGTTTATCGCGATGGGTCTCGAGTATCATATCTTCATGGAGGATTATTGACTGAAAATTATATTCAAGCAATTGCGAGAGATGTATTTGCGGAAGCACTTATTCGATTATACGATAATAAGATTAACTGTTTATTTCACGTACACGATGAATATATTCTTGAAGTTCCAGAGGGAGACAGAGAACGACAGAAGAAACAGATTTCCCAGATACTTCTGGAATCCCCGTCATGGTTAAAGGACTGTCCTCTTGATTTCGAAATAAAAAATTGGGGAGATTGCTATGTCTAATTGGTACACAATACCAAATCTCTCTTCTTCTCAGGTAACGAAACAAGTTCCCTGGGAATTTACTCCGGATATCCCGGAAAGAGAGCGCTCAACGAAAGAAAAATATCGAGACTGGCTAGCTCGACCATCTACTAATCATTGTCTATATTCTTGTGTAGAAGGTCTGCTTTCCGGGATTCGTATCTCAAAAGAAAATCCGATAATTAGAATTCATGGATTAATTATAGACTATGACACTAAGATTTCGGAAGAATTATTAAATGAATCACTGGCAAATCGACCGGGAGAGTTTTCACCAAATCATGTCCATACAACATTTAGCGGGGGAAGAAGATTAATCTGGCTATTTCAGTCCCCGGCATTAGTGGCAACTATGGATATGGCAAGACATTTTCTATCGATAGCAGCAAAAAAGACACGAGCAAAAAACTTCTTAGCTGGTATTGATATGGAAGCTTTGAGTAATCCTACCACCTATTATGATATAGGTACTCAATGGAGAGAGCTAGATACTCGACGTATCCCTGAAGAGTTTGTATTCACATGGCTCTTTGAAGCTGGAAATTTAGCCAATCGTAAAGAGTTTGATGGACCAGCTATACCCATAGATGTGTTAGCCGCTGAAGTAGAGAAACGGTTTCCCGGTCGTTGGCCGGGAGAGTTTATTCCTGGTGCATCAGGACCCCGATTCTGGGATTCCAGTGCAGACAATCCTCGTGCCTGTGTAATAAATAAATATGGAACAGGGATGCAGTGTTTCACTGGTGCTACTTCCTTCATGTCATGGAAAGCTATCTTCGGTGTTAATTTTACAGAAAAATACAAAGCAGAATCCCTTGGTGAAGTAATGATTGGCACTTGGTTTGATGGTCAATATTACTGGCGCAAGACAGATAAGGGAGAATGGATGCCCTGGCAAAAGGAAGATTTTAAACTTTACCTCCGAGTTCATCATCATATCAGTGCGGGAAAGAAACCAAACAGTCCGTCTTCTGAAATGGATGATGTTATCTTTCAGCTTCATGAACAGAAACGAGTACAGGGTGCCTTTCCATATGTCTATTACCCTGATGGTCCGATACGAATAGATAATGAGACCTTTTTAAATATCAGCACAGTCAAAACATTATCACCTGCACCCGAGGGTAGTGTTTCAGATTGGGGGAATAAGTTTCCCTGGTTAGCTGAATTCTTTGATGTGTTTTTTGACGAACCTGCCCCCCGTAGTATTTTTCTGGGATGGCTTCAGCGAGCCTATTTATCCGGTCATTTTCAAGATCCCCACCCGGGACAAGTAGTTTTGATTGCTGGAGAAACATCTCGAGGAAAAACTCTGCTATCAACTGTGATTGTGTCGAGAATGCTTGGGGGTTCTGCTGACGCCAGTCGATACTTTTTAGGGGAAGAATCCTTCACTTATCATATCTTGAAGAAACCCCTGATGACAGTGGATGATACTGTGCCGACTACCAGTGCTATGAGGCACACTAGATACTCAGCCATGCTCAAAAAGATAGCGGCTAACAGTGAACATGATTATGAACGCAAATTTAAGGATGCGGGTAAGATTCGATGGATGGGTCGTGTGATAATAACTTGTAACACAGATCCTGAATCTATTAGATTACTGCCCAGTATGGATATTTCAAACGCCGATAAGATATCCCTGTTTCGATGCAACATGAGCAAGGAATACCCTTTGTCTTTTCCAGAACGGCAGGAGTTAAGTAAGAGAATAAATGAAGAGCTTCCCTATTTTTGTCGCTGGCTTATGGAATGGAAACTTCCAGAAGTCTATGCTGGAGATAACCGTATGGGAGTTGTTTCTTATCATGATGCGCATTTACTGGATAGTGCGGCGCAGACAGAGACCTCATTTGGATTTTTGGAAATTTTACAATTATTCTTACGATCCTATGTAAAAGTGCAGCCGGCAACCAAAGTGTGGAAGGGAACAGCTACAGATTTAATGGCCCAAATTTGTATGGATGAAAGTCTGCGCCCTTTGATTGGAAAAATGACACCTACTGCAATTGCCAGAAGTCTGGGTCAGCTGAAAGCTAAAGGGTTCTCAATTGATGCCGAGCATACCAGATTACGACGATTATGGCATATATCAGTAGCATTGGCAAACTTTGAAGAGGGTAAAGAATTATGAAGACATCAAAATACGGAGTACATCAAAAGGTCATATTAAAAGAGTTAATAAGAAAAGGTAGAGTTGGTTGCTCTTTCCAAGAATTGCATGATCTAATTCAATTGAACCGAGGACCATCTTACATTGTCCCGATATTACTTAGACTGGGACGATACCGCCTAATCCAGATAGATTGGGATATTTACCGAGTAAAAATAGGAGGTAGATATGACAAGACTACGTTTGCCAAGTACGCGGAAAAGCCTAACTCATAGGGTTAAAATACATACGAAAAATGGACCAATAAAATGTTTTATAACTGTGGGTCTCTACGACGATGGGCAGCCGGGAGAAGTATTTTTGACAATGGATGAGGCAGGCTCTACCTTAGATGGATTCGCGGACGCCTGGGCTACTTCTCTAAGTATTTGTTTTCAATCAGGAAATTCAATTAAACCATTATTAGAAAAATTTGCTTATCAAGAATTTGAGCCAAAGGGAAGGACTGATAATCAAAAAATTACTTTTGCTCGAAGTATAGTGGACTACGTGGCTCGATGGATGTTGGAAACCTTTAAACCAGAGTGAAGGAGCTTAAGATGAATAATAAACAAAAAGGTAGTCAGTTCGAAAGAGAAATGTCCCGCTTATTGTCGCTATGGTGGACCCGTGGAAAACGGGACGATGCCATATGGCGATCGGCATCAAGCGGCGGACTGGCTACTGTGGGCAAAGGGAGATACCTGGAACAGAGTGGAGACTTCCAGGCAACTGATCAGGAAGCGACTTCTTTATTTGACAAGTATATTATTGAAGCGAAAAAAGGCTATAATAAATTTTCAATTCAGGATATTATAGATGTCCCAGGCAACAGATTAAAAAAGAATCCGGTGTGGCAGATATTGACACGATTGGAAAAAGATTGTGGAGAGCAAGGAAAAATGGGTATCTTGTTATGGAAACGAGACCGCCGAGAACTATTGGTCGCTGTCCAGGGAGGTATTCTTCCGAATATATATCCTTGCCTGGCAGTCTTCACAGATAGTCTCAGCGGTCCTTGGATATTTACAACTTGGCCAGTATTTATTTCCGTTGTTGTGTCATCATCTTCTTGCCCCTCGGAAAGTGACGCAACGGCCTCTCTTTCGGAAGATCAGGTTCTGGTGACACCGGCTCCTCTGTAACCTGGCGATCTTTCATTTCTTGTCGTAACTTTCTCTTTTCAGCCGAAGTAGCTTCTCCGGTAATCAGTCTCTCCAGTAAATCAAGAGACACTGTCACTGTCTCCAGTTTCATGGGGGACAGTTCCGTATCCGCTGGTTCGGCCATAGTAGCATCTTCTTCCATAGGTAATATTTCTTTTTCTTTTTTCTTTGCCATAACTATTCCCCTTCAATTGTTTGGTGTGCTTTAGCCCAGGCTTTAGCTAAGGCCTGTCGTTGACGTGGAGTGATCCTGCGATTACGGCGCTCATAGCGTTTTTTAACGGCAGCAATCATAGGTTTATAAGTTCCATCAGTTCGCTTAGCCTTTCTAGCAACTTCTTCCAATTTGGCCAAGTTCGGTTCTTTTGGTTTACGTTCCAGTATTGCAAAAAATTCAGCGTTTTGTTTTGCACGAACCAGTGCCCGGGCATTCGCCATAACCTGTTTTGGATCATACCCATTTACCCAAGCAGCATCCAGAGTTCGTCGGACTAAAGTCTCTAACCGTCTGATTTTTTCAGGGTGCCCCTTCAAAGCATATCGAAACCCCTCGTCCCCGTAAGCTTGAAGCACATCAGCAATTCTCTCTTCCGCGCGATAAGAGCTTACGCCCAGTCCTGTTGGAGCAAAAAAGGAAGCTGGCCGATTGGGATCAATGAGGTTTAACACAGACATTGGTATGAATTTTTGTGCTATATATCCCAGACGGCTGTCAAGAAGTTTTCCATCCACTGTGAAAAGTCCACCTAATGGTGCGTAGGCATGCTCTCTTGTCCAGGGCATGTCCCAGCCTGCTGTATTTCTACCTGTTAACTGTTCCCAGAATGTTTTTGCTCCGAGAGAAGATTTACCTAAAAACGCTCTCGTGGGATTTTTATACCAGTTAAGAATTTCATATCCCGATTTTCCCCAGCGCAGATAAACTCTTCGTCGTTCTGTTGTTCCGGAACCAGGAGACAGGGATACACCTGGAAGTTTATCTAATGCCCTACGGAACACTCGATGAATTGGAGTAATATCAATAGACAACTCTTTATACTCTTCATTCATCCACATATAAGGTTGGTCATCTTCATCTGGATCCCCGAACGCAGCATAAATGGCACCCTGAACAACTGCTGGAAAAGCAGCTAATACAATCAGGGTAAAGGCTGGCCAGCTTCTACTTAACAAATAATCTTTTCTAATACCTACTTCCCCCCGGGGACCGAATGGCATATTCATTCCTGTCAAAGCCTGAAGGACATCTGGTACCCCTGCTAATTGTAAATTGGCAAATGTCCAATTAGGAGCGAATAAGACACACCGAATTACATCCCGCATTATCGGAGTAGCCCATATTTGATCTCGCCAATGAATCCCGCCAAAAGCTTGATTAACCACTAAAGCT
>Ga0307928_10004138_pt1 | contig 11028 bp, 18 predicted proteins | sample AceLakmetagen232_FD_201815 | JGI IMG/M metagenome (GOLD analysis project Ga0307928, IMG submission 201815) | Saline water microbial communities from Ace Lake, Antarctica - #232 | ecosystem: Environmental > Aquatic > Non-marine Saline and Alkaline > Saline | place: Antarctica: Ace Lake...
AGATAAATTATTTTTTGAAAAGATAGATAAAAAATATGTTGATGATATGTATGAAACAATGGATTTAGTTAGAGCAGGAATTGAAATTAAAGATTATCTGCCAACTAAAAATGAGTGGTGTTATTTCTGTCAGTATAAACATGAATGTGGAGTGTTTAATAAATGAATATAGAAAAAATAAAACAACAAATTGAAAAACAAGAAGATATAAAAATATTGTTTTTAATTGAATCTGGAAGTAGATCATGGGGCTTTGAAAGTGAAGATTCTGATTATGATATAAGAGGAGTATATATACAAAATTATAATCAATTTAAAAATATTAAAAAACAAATTGATTTAAAACAAAATGATTTAGATATAGTATTATGGGATATAAAAAAATTTTTAGAATTAATGAGTAAATCAAATCCAACTGTTTGGGAATGGTTAAGTAGTGATATTATTTATATTGATAATCCAATAAGAGAAAAAATGAAAAAAGAATTTATTAGAGGTTGTAGTTTATTTTCTCTTAAAAAACATTATGTTTCTATGGCTAGACAAAATTTTCAAAAATATATAAATCAAATTGGAGATACTGCAAATTTAAAAAAATATATTTATGTTTTAAGAAGTATTGCGTGTATTACTTATATAGAAGAAGAAAAATCTCCTCCTCCTAAACATTATTTAAAAGTAATAAATAAACTTCCAAAAGAATATCAAAAATTCCTTTATAAAGTTATAAAAGATAAAAAGAAAAGTGAATCTTTAGAAAGAAAAAGAAATTATGAAGCTGAACAATATGTTGTATCATTTTTTAATAAAGAATTTCAAAGAGATACTTCAAAATTTATTAAAATAAAAGAATTATTTAATGAAGCAATGCAATTTATAAAATGATATTCGAATTAGGATTACCAAGAAAATTATTTACATCAAAAGAAGATGCATTAAAATTTGTAAATTTATATAATGGAAAGAAGAAAGCATTATTTCAATCTGTTTATACTTTTAAAGAATTAGAAAATAATAAACCAAAATATGATACTGCAGTTGTAGACAAATTATTTTTTGATTTTGATGCAGGAACAGATTGTTGGGGAGAATGTAATAAGTTGCACCAACATTTACTAAAAGAAAATATAAAACATATCATAATCTGGAGCGGACGTGGATACCATCTTTTAATTTATTCTAATCCGCTCCTTCTTAAAAATACTAAATCAACTATTTATAATGCTCAAAAATCGCTTATAGATAAATTAAATTTAATATGCGACACACAAGTAATCGGGGATTGTGCAAGGTTGAGAAGAATACCAAATTCATATCATCCAAAAGCAAATAAATATTGTATATATTTAAAGAAAGAACAATTTGATAAAGGAATAGAATTTTGTAGAGAGCTTGCTAATAATCAACAAAACGGAAAAGAATTTATCGGAGAAAATTTATTTGATTTATCTTCTTTTGATTATGAATCTGAAAAATCTTATAATCCAGTTCCTAATTTTGATTTTGAAAGTAGTGAAAATTCAAATTATCTTATAAATTGTCCTGATTTTATAAAAAATCTTTTAGCACAAAAAGATTGTAGTTGGAAAGATAGATATTTAATAATTTTATTTTTTAGAGAAAAAGGATTTACTATAAAAGAAGTAAATCAGATTTTAAAAAATCATTTATCAGAAAAGAAATATATACATTGTATTCACGAAGAACGACAATTACAATATCTTTTTGAAAGAAGTGATTTAGTTTTTCCTGAAAAATATTGTAAAGTATATAAGTAATTATATATGAATATATATTTATTGAATATATATTTTAGAATATAATTATATTTAAAAAGGATAAAACTTATATTATATAATTAAAGGAGATGAAAATGTCTTTTAGAGGACCAGCATTAAGTTATAAAATACGAAAAACAACAATAAATAATAAAACTGGTGATAATTATGCTATAACTATTCCTAGTTTTTTAGCTAAACAATTTAGTGAAATTTATTTTAGAATAAATATTTCTGGTAATTCTATAATTTTTGAAAGTGGTTGTAAATTAACAATTAATGATATTGAAATTCATAATGAAAAAAAGATTTATACTGCTGGAGGATTAATAAGCCTACCAAAATGAATATTTTATGGTTATCAGATTCACCAACAACAGTAACAGGTTACGCAACAATTTCTTGGAATATATGTAATAAACTTGCAGCAGCAGGACATTCTGTTTTTTATTTGGGACATAATTATATGGGACAAACAATCCCTCCTGGATTACAATTAAAAGATACTCCAAAATTTAATTTTACTTTATTAGGTGGTTCAGTAAAGCCATATTCATTAGATTTAATTCCAGATTTAATTAAAAAATATAATATAGATTTATTTGGAATTTTATTAGATACCTTTATGTTATATCAACATGGATTTATGAACGTAGATACTTCACCTGCAAAAACATTATTTTATTTTCCAAGTGATGGAGGAGGAGGAATGCCTCTTGGTTGCGAAGCTATATTAAAAAAAGTAAATTGTCCTGTAGCTATGGCAAAGTTTGGACAACGACAAGTAAAAAAAGTATATGATATTGATACAAAATATATTCCTCATGCAATTGATGTAGATAATTATTATCCTGTTTCAGAAGAAGAAAGAGAAAAGATAAAAGAAAAATTTGGATTAAAAGGAAAGTTTGTTGTTGGCTGTGTTCAAAGAAACCAAGGAAGAAAAATGCCTGATAGACTTATAAAGGCGTTTAAAATCTTTAGTGAAGATAAACCAGATGCTATGTTATTTCTTCATACTGACCCATATGATGTTGCTGCACCATTTGATTTAATACAACTTATAAATAGATATAAATTAAATAACAGAGTTGTGTTTTCTGGAATGAAATTCTTTGATGGATTTGATTATAATAAAATGTATGAAGTTTATAATGCAATGGATGTATTTGCTATGGGAACTTCAGGAGAAGGATTTGGAATACCAACAATAGAAGCATCTGCTTGTGGAATACCAACTGTTGTTACTAATTATACTACTTCAAAAGAATTATTAGTTGAAGATGGCGAATGTGGATTATTAGCAAATCTTGCTGGAGATACTGAAGATCAAATACCAGATGTTCATTGTGATGAATTATTAGATGGAACTTTGACGGGGAGCTGGAATGTAGAGCGTGGTTTATGTTCAATAAGAGATTTAGCAAAGAAGTTAAATATTTTATATAAAGATAAAGAGTTAAGAGAAAGATTAGGTAAGACAGGAATTGAAAAAACAAATAGACTTTATAATTGGAACGATGTTGGAAAACAATGGTGTGATTTAGTGGAGGAAATTGTAAAATGAAAATAGTATGGTATGACGCCTGTAGTAAAACCATTTCAGACGAATCATTAAAATGTATTAACGAACATTATGATGGAAAAGAATTGTTAGAAATAAATACTTCATATGGAAAAATATATAAAAAATTAAAAAATGTAGTTATTTTAATTACAGAAGAAAGCACTGTAAAGGAAACCGAAGTAACTATAATTCCGAGAAATTGGATAATATCACCAAGGAGTTTAAAAGCAAAATGAGATTTATAATGTCGGGAAGCCAAGGATTAATCGGAACTAAACTAAAGAAAAGTTTTGATAAAAAAGAATACGAATGTATAATGGAAATTGACCAAAGATTAGGAAGCAATGTTCTTAATTTGAATTCAATTCAATTAACACCATCTACTCAAAAAACTGATATATTTATTCATTTAGCAGCATTTTGTAAAATTAATGAAACAATAAAGCATCCTGAACTTGCTCATTTAAATAATGCAAATGGAATTTTTGAATCTTTGGAATTTTGCAGAAAAAACGATATTAAACAATTTGTTTATATGTCTTCTTCAAGAACAATTAGTCCTGAAGAAAATCCATATACAGCATCAAAAAAATATGGAGAATATTTATGTGAAGCTTATAAACAATGTTACGGAATTGAATATATTATTATTAGACCATCAACTGTTTATTCTGAAGGACATGATTTAACAACTAGACTTATAACAAAATGGATTATAAGTGCTATAAAAGGAGAACCATTGACTTTATATGGAGACCAATTTAAAACATTAGACTTTACGCATGTAGATGATTTTGTTGATGGTGTAAATTGTTTATTAGATAATTGGGAAAAAGCAAAGAATCAAGCATATGATATTTGTGGCAATGACCAAAGAAAGTTAGTTGATGTTTATCAAGAAATTATAAAGCAAACTGGTTCCGAAAGTAAATTAATATATGAAGACCCTGAGCAAGCACAACCGCAAGATGTTAAAGTTGATATATCAAAAATTCAAAAGTTTGGGTATGAACCAAAAATTAAAATTGAAGAAGGAGTTAAAAGATTAGTAAATTTTTATAAAGGAGAAGGAAAAAAATGGATAAATTAATAGTAGTAATAATGGGACCTGGAAAGAAACATTTTGCTGAAATGTGTTTGGAAAGTGTTAAAGATGCCGATAAGATTTTGTATTGGACATCTAATTTTACAAATTTAATACAAGAATTATCAACTTCTAAAATAACAACGCAAAAATTAGTTGAATTTAAATCAAATGGTTGGGACGAAACAGACCCAGCAACAAATGGAAAATGTAGACAAAGATATTTAAACCATTTAAAAGAAAATTATCCAGACGATTGGTGTTTAGTTTTAGATGAAGATGAAATATTAGAAGAAGGCGGAATAAAAGTAATAAGACAACATATTAAAGAAAGAAACCCAGGAATTTATAATGTTAAAATGAGACATTTCATTGGAAATATAGGACATGAAGATGCAACATTACCAGTTCATGTTGTTCCAGGAAGATTATTTAAAATTTCAGAAGCAATTAAATATCCTGAACATAGTCATCCAGTTCTTGAAGGAGAATTAATGGGTGCTTGTTTAAATACAACAATTTGGCATCTTGGCCATTTACCAGTAGAATATTTAGATTATATAAAAAAAAGATATGAACAACATTTAAATGATAGCATAATTCATAATAAAGAATTTTTAAAACAATGGTATACATCTCATTTGTTTGGTCAATATCCAACAAAACAAATTAGTCCAATGGAAATACCAGAAATATTATGTAAAAGATATGATATAAATAAAGATGAATTTTATTTTATAGGCAGAGGATTAGAAACAAAGCATTTTTTAATGACTAAACAATGGAAAAATCATTTTAATAATAAAAATGTTTTAGATATTGGCTGTGGAAGAGGACCATTTCTTTGTGCTTGGAATATGTTTGGAGTAGAAGGATTTGGATTAGATAAAAGTGAATATGCAGTAACTCATTCATTGCATGCAAATAGTAATATGTGGGTTGGAGATATTTTAGATGCTCCAATAAAACAAATGAAATTTGATTTAGTAACTGCAATAGATATATTAGAACATATAGATTATGATAATTTAGATACAGCTTTAAAAAATATAAATGAATATACAAAAAAATATGTATTGTTTTCAATTCCATTTGAAGGTGACCCAAATTTAAATGCAGACCCAACTCACATTATAAAAGAAGATAAAGAATGGTGGGTAAGACAATTGTCAAAGTTTTTTAAAATAAAAGATGTACCAAATGATTGGTTTTTTGCAAATCAATTATTAATAGGAGAAAAAAAATACAATCATCATCATATTTAATTAAAAATTGGGAAAGAAAAAATAAATGAAAGATAATTCAAATTATTTAAAATCATATGAAAAAAATAAATGCGACCCTAAAGAGCATACTATAATTTATTGTGAAGAATATAATACAGATAAATGTCCAAAAACTTGTTATTATGCTCAAAGTAAAGCAGAAGAAAAATTACAACAAAGTAAATTAGAAAAAAAAATAATAAAATGAGAGAAGCAATAGCAGATTTAATTGACAGACTTTGTATAGCTAATATAAAAATATCTATTTTAGAAGCAGATATAAGACAAGGAAAAGAAGCTGAACTTGGATTAGAAGAAGTAGGAAGAAGAGCATTACAGATAAGAGATATAAATAAAGAAAGAGTTGCTCTTAAAAATGCATTAAAAGATATTTTTAAAGATGGATTTAAAGATGTCAAAGTAAAACATAGAAGTGAATAAAATGATATTAAGTAAATTTATAAAAGAAGTAATAAGTAGTCTTCCAACCGAAGATTTAAATATAGGAATAACTTTTGAACTCGGATTAATGGCAGATGGAAAAACAATAAATGATGCTAGTAAAAATAGAGTTAAATTTTCAATAACAAATGGAAAAGGAGGCAAAAATAATGAAAAAAACACAATTTGAACAAGATATTTTAAATGTTTTAAAAAAATATGGATATAAAATAGAAGGAATAAAAAATTTAAATTTAAGATGTGATGTTCATGATATTCCAGAAGTTGAAATAGAATATTTTATAATATAAAATGGAAAAAGATAAAGAAGAAATAAAACAATTACCAAGACTACTTAATCTTGGTTGTGGAAATAGACATAGACCTCAATCAGAAGGTTGGATAAATGTAGATATAGATAAAACTTGTAATCCTGATATAGTTAGAAATATGGATAAAGGATTACCTTTTAATACAAGTTCTGTAGATGAAGTTTATTGTTCTCATACAATAGAACATGTAAAAGATATTTTTTATTTTATGTATGAAATATGGAGAGTTTGTAAACCAGATGCTATAGTAGAAATAATTGCTCCTAATCATGCACATTTAATGTCAATATATGCAAATCATGAAAGATTTATTAGACCACAATATTTTGATATGTGGACACCAAAAGAAAATACATTTGATACAGTTATGAATAATAATATAGAAACAATGGGAGCAGAATTTATATCTCTTAGCGAAACAATAATAGAAAATTCAGGAGCAATAAGATTTATATTACGAGTTTGTAAAGAAGGCGGAGAATTAAAAAAACAATTTAAAAAACAACGTGAAGAACATGACAAAAAAAATAAAATCCAATAAAGAAATAAAAAAAATATTAAATATTGGTTGTGGACCAATAAAATATCATTCAGAAAAAGAGGATGAACTAGTAATTAATATAGATAAAGAACCTTTTTGGAAACCAGATATGGTTAGAGATGTAGAAAAAGGATTACCTTTTGATGATAATTCTATTGAAGCAATCTTTTCTTCATATTTTTTAGAACATGTTAATCCAGCCAATATAGATTTCTTTATGTATGAATGTTGGAGAGTTTTAAAAAATAAAAAGAAATTTAGTTGTATAGTTCCTATCGGTGTATCTTGGATGTCTAGTCCATATCATGTTACTCCAATGTCTGAAAGAACTCCATTATTTTTTACTATATATAGTCATCCAGAAATAACTGGATATAATTTTAAATTATTAAGTAGAGGAATAAAAAAAGGTAAAGATAATGAAGATAAAATTGTTGATTGGACAGACGAACTTCATTTTGTATTAGAGGTAATAAAAGATGATAAAAACTGAACATAAAGAATGGACAAATAAATATAATCCTTTTAATAGTTGGAAGAATCTTGTACATAGTGCTCACTATGAAAAAATATTAGAAGCAGAAAAAGATAATTCTGAACAAATATTACCTCCAATTATAATTAATTATGATTTAACAAATGTATGTAACTATAATTGTAACTTTTGTATGTTTGCTAATAGAGAAAGAACAGACCCTTCTGGAAAAGATTTTAGAGAATCAAGAGCAAGTATACCAAAAGGACATTCGTTAACATTACCTAAACTTTGGAAAGAATGGGGAGTAAAAGCAGTATGTATGGGAGGAGGAGGAGACCCAACTTGTCATTCTGATTTCTATCCTATGATGAAAGAAATAAAAAAATATAATTTAGATTTAGGAATACCTTCTAATGGATATTTAATTGATAATGAACAAAAATGGATAGATATAAATAATTCTTGTAAATGGATTGGTTTTTCTATTGATGCTGGAAATGAAACTGATTATGAAAAAACTAAAGGTGTTCCAGGAAAACAATTTTATAAAGTTATTGATAATTTAAAAGGTTTAGCAAAGACAAAAAAGAATTTAGAAACTAAATTAGATATCGGATATAAATTTTTAATAGAAGATACAAATTATAAAGGGATTTACGATGCAATAAAAATAGCAAGTAAGATTGGTTGTAATACAATTCAAATTAGACCTGCTATTAGTCCAACACAAGTAAAATTATTTGAAGAACATGGTGATGAAATATTTGAACAAATTGAAAAAGGTAGAAAATATGAAACAAAAGATTTTTCTATAATGGGAGTTACTCATAAATTTAAACCTAATATGGAAAAGAAACATGATTTTGAAAAATGTAGAGCAACCATGCTTAGTTCAACCTGGACTGCAGATGGTAAAGTTTATATGTGTACTGATACTCGAGGAAATGATTGGGCAAATCTTGGAGACCATTATCCAAATCCAGAAAATTTTATAGAATGGTGGGGAAGTCAAGAACATTGGGATAAAGTAAATAAAATTAATCATAAAGAAAATTGTGATAGATGTACTTTGTGTGCTCAAAACGAATATTTTGAAAAAGTTTTTATAGATGATAAAATGGAGAGAAATTTAATTTAAAATGGAATTAGAAGATATAAGTTCATCATATAATGAAGGATATGAAGATGCAATATATTCATGTAAAGAATTTTTTGAATTAGTAATAAAATTAAATATTAAAAAATTTTATTTATTTGATATAATTGAATTATTAAGAAATAAATTAAAAGAAATACAAAAAGAATGATTAAATTAAAAGTAGCAATAATATTACCAGTATATAATTGTTTAGAACATTTACCAACAATGATAAAAACTTTATATGAATCAACACAATTTCCTTTTAAATTAATAGTTGTAGATGGATTTTCTGATGATGGAACTTATGAATATTGTAAAAATTTAAAAAAAGATAATATTGAACTTTATCAAATTCCAAAAAAAGGATTAGTAAATGCAATTAATTTTGGAATAAAAAAAGCAGGAAAATTAGATATTTATTTAACTCAATCTGATGTAATACATTATAAACTTTATAAATTAGATTGGTTGAAAATTATGTATAATATTGCACAAAAAGAAAATGTAGGAATGGTTATAGGAAGAAGTGGTGGAGGACAAACAAATAACGAATTTATAAGCGGGTTTGCTTGGGCTGGAACTTGGGCAACTTATATTCCAAGAAAAACATTTGATAAAATTGGATTATTTGATGAACAATTTTATGGAGCAGATGATGTTGATTTTTCATATAGAGTATATAAAGCTAAATTAAAATTAGCAATGATTGATTATTGGGTTCATCATCATCAACAAACAGAAAGAAATGATACTCATAAATCTGAACATTTAAAAAAAATGTATAAATTACTTAGAGCAAAATGGCAAATAAAAAATGAATAATCCAAAAATACTTATATTTGATATAGAAACTGCACCTAATTTAGCTTATGTTTGGGGAAAATATGAGCAAAATGTAATTAGTTATAATCATGAATGGTATATGTTATGTTTTGCAGCCAAATGGTTAAATACATCAAAAATAATAACTTCTAAATTAAATGATTTTAAATTATTTAAAAAAGATAAACAAAATGATTTAGAAGTTTGTAAAGTTTTATGGAAATTATTAAATGATGCAGATGTTGTTATTGCTCATAATGGAGATGCTTTTGATATTAAAAAAACTAATGCAAGATTTTTATATCACGGATTACCCCCTCCTTCATATTATCAAACAATAGATACAAAAAAAATAGCTAAAAAATATTTCAATTTTAATTCTAATTCTCTTAATGATTTAGGAATATATTTAAAATTAGGAACTAAAATGGAACATGAAGGATTTAAGTTATGGTTAAAATGTATGTCTGGTGAAAAAAAATCATGGAATAAAATGATAAGATATAATAAACAAGATGTTATTTTATTAGAAAAATTATATTTTAGATTTTTAGGGTGGATTACTAATCATCCTAATTATGGAGTTTATAATCAAGAAGATTATATTTGTCCTAATTGTGGTTCTTATCATTTAATAAGAAATGGAATAAGAGCTACTAAAACTAATTTATATCAAAGATGGAAATGTAATGATTGTCATGCAAATTCTCAATCTATTAAACCATTGGAAATAAATAAACCTAAAATTAAAAATTAATATGGTAAATAAAACGTTAACTAAAAAAGATAAAAAAGACCTTGATGATATATGGAAAAAGAAAGTTAAAAATAGAGATAAATGGATTTGTCAAGTATGTGGAAAAAAATTAGAAGGAAGAAGTTGTCACGCTCATCATATTTTACCAAAACAAATGAAAGGAATGAGATGGGATGTAGAAAATGGAATGACACTTTGTCCATCACATCATAAATTAGGAATATTTAGTGCTCACCAAAATGCTATATGGTTTTTTGGATGGATGAATGTAAGTAAGAAAAAACAATTAAGATATTGTATAAATAAAATTGCTGAAAGAGGAAGATTAATAAAATGAAAGTAGCATTAATACAGCCAAATAGTCCATTTTTAACAGATGAAAAAGTATTTCCAAATATCGGTTTAATTAGAGTTGCAACACAATTAAAATATGATGGACATAAAGTAGATTTATTTGATTATACAGGAAAAAAAGATATAGAAATAAAAAATCATATTCAAAAGAATGCAACTAAATATGATGCTTATGGTTTTAGTTCTACAACTCCACAATTTTTATATACTACTAAAATATTTAATTATTTAAAAGATAAAAATAAGGATGCATATACTATTTTAGGTGGAGCTCATGCAAGTGCTTTATATAATTTAAAACAAAAAGGATATAAAGATTTTAATATAGATGATTTAGAAAATTTTAATACAATATTTGCTGGAGAAGGAGAATTAGATAATGTAGATTTAATGTTTAAAAATGGTTGGCAAAAAGGAAAATTAATAAAAAATATAGATGATGTTTTAGAACCAGATAGAAGCTTAATC
>Ga0307928_10004139_pt1 | contig 11028 bp, 14 predicted proteins | sample AceLakmetagen232_FD_201815 | JGI IMG/M metagenome (GOLD analysis project Ga0307928, IMG submission 201815) | Saline water microbial communities from Ace Lake, Antarctica - #232 | ecosystem: Environmental > Aquatic > Non-marine Saline and Alkaline > Saline | place: Antarctica: Ace Lake...
GACATGATTAAAAAAACAGGAAATATCAGAAACCCGAATGCCGATGAAATCCAATATATTCCGACTTCCGGGGCCGCGTGACGTAAAACGGTTTGTCTCAAAGGAAATGCGGAACAGGCAAGAATCATCCGAGAAGTACAAGACGGCGTGTGCTATTCGGTCAGGTCCGGCATGGCGAAATCTTGTTCACAGGCTGGGGCAAGAGCGATCGGTTTGTGAATGGTGTCAGTGCCGACCATCAGAACAGGGCCATCATATACGTCCTGTATCGGACAATCCTGGGCTTGCGCTTAACCCTGACAATGTGTGGATGGTGTGCGAGAAATGCCATATCCTGATCGAATCGGCAGTCAAAAGAGGGGTTGACGTAGAGGAATTGATGAGATCGAAAGGGGCGGAAAGTGTCGGGGAATAGCAATAGCGGGAGAAAGGCATTGCCAACTGCGCACCATGAACTGATGCACAGCGGCGTGGACAGACAAAGGCAGCATGAACCGGCGAGGATAAATCCTGGTGATGAAGTCCTACCTCCAGGGTGGTTGACCGGCGAGGCACTGGAATACTGGAAATGGAAGCTACCGATGCTGCAACGTATCGGCGTGATCAGCGCAACCGAGCTTGTTACGTTTGCGATGATGTGTCGCAAATATGGAGACTGGAGAAAGGCTGTTCAGAAGTGTGACGAGTCTGGGACATATCAGACAGTTGACGGTAAGTTTGGAAGCAAGCAGGAGATGGCGCCGTGGGCGCGGCACGAGAAAGACTTGTATGATCAGTATTTCAGATCGAGCAGGGAGTTCGGGCTCACGCCGTCGAGCAGGGCAGGGGTACATACTATTGGAAGCGCGAAGCAGAAGCCAGAGGAAGACAAGATCACATGACAGACAAGTTCTGGAAAGTGCCGATTCACGGATACCCAAAGCCATACGATCCTTGGCGTGACGCTGGGAAGTGCGTGTTTGACGAGAAGATTGCAGCGAGAGTGTGTGCGTATTGGGAGAAGACTTACACACTCAAGGATGGGAAATGGGATGGACAGCCGTTCGTTTTGCAAGTATGGCAAAGGCAGATGATTGGTCATATATTTGGATGGAAGCGACCAGACGGAACCAGGCGATTCCGTGTAGTGTTTCTCTATATCCCAAAAAAGAACGGCAAGACGATCCTTGGCGCAGGGATCGGGCTGACACTGCTCCATGCGGATGGCGAGAACGGGGCAGAGATATATAGTTGCGCCAGCGATACAGACCAAGGGAAGATCGTATTTGACGACGCGGTGAATATGGTCAACAACAACAAGGACCTTGCGAGCCGGATTAGAGTCTACAAGGGGTACAAGGCTCTGCAATATATTGAGCGCAAGAGCTACTGGAAGGTTCTGTCAAGCAGAGCGGAGAGCAAGCATGGTCCGAATGTGCATGGGTTGATTGTTGATGAGTTGCATACGCAGAGAGATAATGAGTTAGTGGCCACACTGGAGGCAGGGACAAGCGCAAGACAGCAACCACTCATAATCAAAATGACCACGGCTGGACACGCAGGGGAAAGCCCGTGTAACCAGGAACTTGAATATGCGCGTGGCGTGAGGGATGGTGGGATCAAAGACCCGTACTATATGCCGATCATTTTCGATGGCCAGGCAGATGACGAGCGCGATCCGAAGATATGGAAAGACCCGAAATTCTGGCGGCTTGTAAATCCGAGCTTTGGGCTTACTGTTGGCCTTGACTACTTTCAACGCGAGGTGCAAAAATGCGAAGTGCAACCGAGTCATGTGGAGGTTGTGAAGCGGCTACACCTGAACATTCAGACTGACAAGGCTATGCAATGGCTGGATCAGGCCGCATGGAAAGAGTGTGGAAAGGATGGGGTAAAGATGGAGGGTCCGGCATTAGGCGGACTGGACCTGTCAAGCACGATGGACATTTCCGCGTTTTCGCTGTACTGGCCGAGGACGAGAAGCGCAGTTTGCTGGTACTGGATACCGAGAGGCACGGTCGAGCGACGGGCGGAATACACGTTGTGGAAGGAACATAATCGGGTTATGGTTACGCAAGGCGACGTGATTGACTACCGTTTTATTCGACAGACGATCAATCTGCTCCGCAAGAAATTTGAGATCAGAGGGATTGCATACGACCCCTGGAACGCCACACACTTAATGATTGAATTGTCAGAGGAAGATGATCTGAATATGATGGAGTTTCGACAGGGCTATGCGTCTATGAACCAGCCAAGCAAACAGTTTGAGGCGGCCGTAAAGGGAATAACATTGCGCCATGACAATAACCCCGTCACAAACTGGATGGCTGGAAATGTGGCAATCAATACAGACCCGGCTGGGAACATCAAGCCTGTAAAGCCGAGTAGGAACAGCTTGCAGAAGGTTGACGGGGTAGTTGCCATGGTGATGGCTTATGGCCTTTCCGATGCCGTTGAAACAGAAACGGACAGGAGCGACGTGATTATCACGCTATGAAAAAGAGAGAGAAAATATTACTGGCCTTATTGTTTTACGGTGGCTTTCTTCTGGTTGGCATAGGTGTAAGTCTATGCTTTTACGGCTATTGGTTTGGGTGGGTTCCGGGATGCCTTGGAGTGGCGGCTGTTGTCGATGCAGTGATTCCGTGATTTAGGATTGACAACACAAGATGCAGTGAGTAGTGTTTGTGTAAACATCAATCTATGGTGTCCAATGATATTAGCCCAACGTAGAACGCTGGAAGATCCGCGTAATTCTCTTTCGTCATGGCCGGAAGAGAGTGGATTGATTTCAGATAGCGGACAGAAGATAGACCGGAAAACAGCCATGAAATATAGTCCTGTTTGGCGGGCTGTCATGTTGGTGTCTTCCACTGTCGGGAAGATTCCATGCCGAATCTATGCGCGAACGAAGAGCGGAAAAGACCGCTCATTCAGTCACCCCTCATATTCGCTCTTACGCTACAAGCCGAACTCCGAGCAGACGAGCTTCAACTTTTTCCAAACGATCATGGGTCACGTTCTGTTGTTTCCCGGCAATGCGTATGCGTACATTGCAAGGGATGGCTCGGCGAGACCGACAGAGTTGATACCGCTTGACCCGCGCAACTGCTGTCCTGTCAGAAAGAATGGCGAGCTGTCTTATGTATACAATTCTCCGTCAGGCGGTGACATGCGAAGACTCAGTCCTGAGGACGTGCTGCACTTCAAGGGCCTGGGCTATGACGGGCTCGTTGGATACAGTGTGCTTGAGTATGCGCGCAATTCCATCGGCATGGGGCTTGGCGCACAGAAATACAGCAATAAGTTTTTTGCCAACAATGCAGAGGCTCGTGTAGTTTTGGAATATCCAGACTGGATCAAGCCGGAACAGGTGAAGCAGATCAAAACCGGATGGGACTCCATGCACAAGGGGTTGGACAAGGCGCACAGCACTGCGGTACTTCAGGGGGGCATGAAGGCAAACGTTATCAGTTTGAGCGCGCGCGACAGCCAGTTAATAGAGGCGCTGAAATGGTCTGTTGTTGATATTGCAAACTGGTTTGGTGTGCCGCCGCATAAGCTCGGTGATTCGAGCAGGACCGGATACAACTCGCTGGAGCAAGAGAATCAGAGCTTTCTTGACGATACGATTGATCCGTGGTTCGTAATGATCGAACAGGAATGCCGTGATAAATTACTGACAGAAGAAGAGAAGGCGACGGATTCAAGGATCATTGAGTTTGACAGATCGGTTCTTGTGCGTGCTGATATCAAGTCGCGTGCGATATATTACAGGCAGGCCTTGTCTGGTTATCCATGGATGACACCAGACGAAGTGCGTCAGCGTGAGAATCTTAACGGGGTGGGACTTTCAGAGATCGTGCCGCCGACAAACAATTTCGGCAATGAGACAAAAGATACTGACAAGGGTACAACCGAACCTACTCCAGTGCTAGAGCAAAAGACTCAAGTTGATAACACGGCAAGCGCTCAGGCCATGGACGCCGCGACCGTGGCATACAAGGACGCCGTAGGGCGTATGGTACGCAGATTAACTAAGGCAGTGGAGAGGGGAAAGAAGCGGCATGACCACGACCAGGACGCTTTTGACTCTGCGCTTAAGAGTGAGCGGGCTGCCATAAAGCGTGCGTTAATACTTCCAGGCGCAACGCTCTGTGCGATTATCGAGGAAGATTGTGATGAATACGTCGAGAAGACGCTTGCTGATTTAGAAAAGGCCGTATGGATGAAGTGTGGCGGAAAAACAGAATAAAGCGGGGGTTGATTATGAAAGAGAGCGACAAGAAACATACAGAGCGGAGAACGCTTTTTGTAGATTTGGCGCGGGCCACTGTAACGCGCGCAGATAAGGAAATACATATTCGCGGATATGCGGCGGTATTCTTTGAAGAGGGCAATCCTGGAACGGAATATATGTTGTGGGAGAACTACAAAGAGCGGATTGCGGCTGGCGCATTCGCGGACGTGCTGAAGGAAGATGTGCGCGGGCTTTTCAACCATGACACAGATCATATTCTTGGCCGGACAAAGAGCAAGACCCTCTCCATTGGCGAGGATGAAAAAGGATTATGGTATGATATCCTAGCGCCTGGAACACAGACAGCAAAAGACCTTGTTATTTCGATTGAACGTGGTGATGTGACGGGATCGTCATTCTCGTTTTTACCTGAAGTAACAGAGATACTGGATACCGAAAACCAGTACATCCGCACGGTCAAGAAGGTGTCTGCGTTATTCGACGTTGGGCCTGTAACGTTTCCCGCCTACGAGGGAACCGAAGCCGCAATCCGGTCAACAGGCGATGCAGAGTGGCTCAAGAGGGAACTGGATGAATACCAGGAAAAACACAGGGATGCCCTTACAGATGCATTGGATATGGATCTTGATTTGATGGAGAAGAGGCTCGAACTTGACGCTTGACGGTATGGGCGATTAGTGTTACTTTTGCATTTTAGAGGGTAAACCCGGCAGAGTTTCGGCATAACCCCGGACAATTAGACCTCAGAGTTAGGCATTATGAGACTTGTTCTCGTAGTGTCTTTTTTTTTGAAGGGGGAGCCATGACGACAAAAGAATTGATGGAACAACGGAAGAAAATTTATGACAGTATCCACGATATGCGTGAGGCGCTGAACAAGGATGCCGATGGGAAGGCGCTGGACAAGGCGAGAGACTTTACAGCCGAAGAGCGCGCGGCATACGAGAAGGCGTCGGAGGACTTTCAGGGGTTTACGCGGCAGATTGCGGATGCGCAAAAGGAAGAGGAAATGCGCAAAGAGGTCGAGTCCGTGCAGGAAAAAAAGGAAAATACTCCTGGACGCGAGACGCGGACCAAGGCAGATGCCAGCGCCGGTACCGGAAAGGACGTCGTGACGGCGGCTGAGTTTCGCACAGCGCTGAATGGTTGGGCGCGCTCAGGAAGAGGGATCACCAGTGTCGATGAAGCGGAGGCCATGAGCCGGCTTGGAATCGTTCCTGGTGGCGAGCTTTCGATCAGACTGAACAGGAAGGCGCCACGAACATTGGCGGAAGCGCGTGCAATGGATTCGTCAACGGCCACGGAAGGCAGTGAGTTCATTCCCCAAGAGTTCAGAAATGAGTTGGAAGAGGCATTACTTGAGTACGGCGATCTGAGAGAATACGTTACCGTCATGCGGACAGCGACGGGCGCCGCACTGCCGATGCCAACAATGAACGACACAGGGAACAAGGGCTCGCAGATTGCGGAAGATACGGACAACAGCGCGGACGAAACGCTGCCGACGACCGGATCGACCACGCTGAATGCGTTCAAGTTCACGAGTAACCCAGTCCTGGTAACGCAGGAGTTACTGGAAGACGGGGCGTTTGACATGGCGTCGATCATCACTTCCGCTCTTGGAATGCGCCTTGCGCGTATCCAGAACGAGAAGATCACAACCGGCTCAGGGTCCAGTACCCCGAATGGTATTGTGACGGCGGCAACGGCCGGACGAACGGCGACTAGTGTGACGGCGATCAGCTACACGGATCTCTTGCTGTTGCTCTATTCCGTGGGCGGGGCATATCGGAGAAATGGCCGCTTCGTGATGAACGATGCGATCATTCCGAGCCTGCGCTTGATCAAGGATGACGCCGGGCAGTATATCTTCAGGCCGAGCTTGGAGATTGCGTCCGGAGAAACAATCCTCGGTAAGCAGATCGTATTCAACAACGAAATGGCTTCCTCGATTGCGGCCAGTGCAATAACGGTGCTGTTTGGCGACTTGAGTAAGTACATGATCCGCGAAGTCAACACCGTGCGCGTGTATCGGCTTGTAGAGCGGTATCGGCTGGAGAACGATGCAGATGCATTCGTGGCGTACATGCGTTTCGACGGTGATTTGCTTGACGCAGGAACGCACCCGGTGAAGAAGCTCACGCAAGCCAGCGGAAGCTAAGTAATTGCGTAACAAATGGAGCGGTGGGGCGTCCGGTGTGACGCCTCGCCGTACTCCATAACCGGAGACAGGCGCAAATGTACTACAGCCATACCTACAAAAAAGTTACGGTAGCCCCTGCTCTTGAACCAGTAACCGAGCAGGAACTGCGCGCGTATGGGAAGATAGACAACGCGGAAGATGCCGGGCTGTTGAAGGATATTATCGTTGCATCCAGGCAGGCAATAGAGGAATACGTTAATATCGCCATGATTGCGCGCACGGTAGAGATAGGTTTTTATAAATGGCCTGACCTTCTCCGACTTCCAGACTGGCCCATTTCATCCATTTCCAGTGTTGCGTATTACGATCAGTCAAACGATTCCCAGACATGGGCCGTTTCGAACTACGATACCGACATCAACAGTGATCCGGCAAGAATAGAACTGGCACACGGTAAAACGTGGCCCAGTCTTTACGAAAGACCGGATGCTGTGCAAGTGACATATGTTGCCGGTTATGGGGTTGCCGCGACAGATACTCCGAACGCCTTGCAAATCCTGCTCAAGGCGGCGGCTATGGATATTTACGAAATGCGCAACAAGAATTTACAGAGCCCCTTTGAGTTGCGCGAGAACAAGGCAATATGCAACTTGGCGGCGGCATATATGAGACATACGGTGATCTGATGCAAGCAGGAGAATTAACTTGTCGAGTCGAGGTACAGAAGCCGAAGCGCACAGAAGGCGCGGGCGGTCAGCCAAAAGTGGAATGGATAAGATATGACCACCGATGGGCGAGCGTCAAGCCGGAGTCGATGAAGGAACGGATGCAGCGCGACAAGCCAGAGTCAAGTGGAGTTTGGAAGGTAGTTATGCGGTATGATAAGAACATTGATGAGACTATGCGGATAGTGGAAGGCTCACACGCGTTGAATATATCAGGGGTAACATGGGACACGCACAAGACGTGGATGTTTATGACCTGCATACGGGAGCAATGATATGGCGCAGTCTGTAGGAATCACATCGAAGCTCTTAGGCGGCAAAGAGCTTATGCGCAAGATGGACCGGATCGGCGGAAAGAGCGCGGTTAAGATCATGCGTTCTGCGTTGAGCGCCGGACTGATGCCGATACTCAAGCAGGCGAGAAAAAACGCTCCGGGAAAAACGATCAAGAAGTTGCTCAAGAAGTCGGTGAAAAAAGGGAAGAAGCGAGGGACGATAGTGGGGAAGGTGTATGTAGGCGACTCCGCGAGGAGGGTAAAATTTCAGGGCGAAGAAGTTGGGTTTGAATTTGTGGCAAACGTACTGGAGTTCGGTTCGCAAAAGAGGGGGATCAGCGCGCATAAATACCTGAGAGGCGCGCGTGAGTCAAAAGCACAAGCAGCTATTTCCGCCATGGAGAAAAAAGCGAACGAGCGCATGAAAGCTGAATGGGCGAAACGATGAGCATAAAAAAAGCATTGAAGACCAAGATCGAGTCTGTCACGCAAGCAGCATCAGCCGGATTGAAAGTCTATTACGGGATTGCCCCACAACAAGCCGGCTATCCATACGCAATCCTCAATCGGATAGGCGGGTATGCCTTTGGTGATCAAGGTGGAGACGAGTGCGCGTCAAGGGAGGTCTTTCAGCTTGACCTTTACCACGATGACGATGAGGGCATGGAGATTATACGCAATGCGATTATCTCTGCGATCAACGCTCAAGGCAGGGTTACATGGTCAAGCATTGTGGTACACAGTTGCACTATTGACTCCGTACAGGATTTAACTGAACTGGAAACAGAGGGAAATGAAGAGGGCGCGGTAAGGCAGATGATAGAAATTGTAATCGTCTACAACAGATGATTCGGAAAGGATGGCAGTTATGGCTATTATTGTGGAAGGACATGGATTCTCGGTGGCTCAGGCTGGAGTAAGTATCACGCAAGATCCGATAACAGTAGGAATACCTGGCTTTGCAAAAGAGGAATTGTCACGTACGACACAAGCGAACACTGGCGCACACACAGCCAGGGCGGCAACGTTGCGCAAGTACGAGCCATTCTCGCATACGTTCCCGTATGATCCGGCAGATTATGCTGCATGGCAAGGGTCAAGCGGAAGTGCTGCACATACAATCGTTTTCCCTGCCGCTGCGGGAACGCTCACAGTCTACGCGGAGGTGCAGTCCGTCAGTGAGATCAAGCAGGAGACAGACGGCAGGCCAACGTATGACGTGACGTTCATCGTTACAAATCTTAACGTTACGACGGAGACGCAACCAGCATTCGCGTAATAAAAATATAACAAAGGAGATACATTATGTCGGTTATTGTGGAAGGACATGGATTCAGCATTGTGCATGGGGCTGTGAGCATCACGCAGGAGCCGATTTCGGTCGGCATTCCTGGGTTTGCGAAGGAAGAGATCACGCAGACGACACAGGCGAACACTGGCGGGCATACAGCAAGGGCTGCAACGTTGCGCAAGTACGAGCCATTCTCGCATACGTTCCCATATGATCCGGCAGATTATACTGATTGGCAGGGATCTAGCGGAAGCTTGGCGCACGTCATTACGTTCCCTGATGCTTCAACGCTCACAGTCTACGCGGAGGTGCAGTCCGTCAGTGAGATCAAGCAGGAGACAGACGGCAGGCCAACGTACGACGTGACGTTCCTTGTTACAAATCTAGATGACACAACAGAGACAGAACCGTCGTATAGCGGAAGCTGACGGAAACCAAAACATAGTAAATGAAGGGGGCGAAGCATGGCGGCTGGAAAAAGTGCGATACTGGCAGGAAAGGCAAAAGTGATCGAGCGACAGATTGACGGTATTGACGGCATAGTAAAACTGCGAGCGTGCAAGTATGACGAAGTCAAGTCATGGTTTGACGATCCTGACGGAGACGCGAAGGCAATCGCTGCGTCACTTATTGATGACGATGGGAAGCCGGTGTTATCGCTAAAAGAGGCGCACCAACTTCCTCGCAATATCTTTGGCGACCTTGTGCAGGCCGCGCTCGAAGCAAATGGGTACGGAGCCGAAGCTAAAAAAAACTGACACCGGAGCGCCTTTTGCTGCATCGAATAGCGGAGACGCTCCATGTGCGAGTGCGCGAGCTGGATCTTGAGTCCGATGAAGTCAGTGAGTGGGCGCGGTATTTTTCGTGGTACGATTACAGACCCGACAAGACGGACTGGTATATGTCGCAACTGGCGGGGTTCTCAAGCGGAAAGCCTAGCTTTAGGATCTCTGAATTTTACCACCCTTCTATCGGTGGGAGTTCCGCGATAATCAGCGCAAAAGAGGCAACCGGAATGGTAAGGTCGATGTATGGCAAATCTTAAAACATATCTTACTGCCGACACGAGCCGTTTCAGCCCGAAAATGAAAAAGGCTGGAAAGGCTGTCGGAACGCTTGGGCAGCGTGTTAAAAGTTTTGGGAAAATTGCCAAGCGCAGTTTTCTTGTTGCTGGCGCAGCCATTGCCGGTGCAGGAGGATTGCTGTATGGAGTGTACAAACTGATACGCGCGACAGCAGAGGCAGGAGACGAGGTCGAGAAAATGTCGTACCGAACAGGTATGTCGGCCGCATCGTTATCTGAATTTGGGTTTGTCGCCCAGATTGTAGGAACGGATGTTATGACATTTCAGAAGGCCATCAAGAGCTTAGCGAGATTTGTTTCCTACGGTCGAGACGATATAAAGACGTACACACGCGAGCTTGACAAGCTAAAGAGAAAAGTCTCTGATTTTGACAACATGAGCCCAGAGGAAGTCTTTGATGAACTCGTGGGAGCTATCCGTGAATACCCTGACATTCTTGGTCGCTCTGCCATCGCGCAAGTAGCGTTCGGTCGAGCCGGTCAAGAGCTCATGCCCTATATCCTTTCTACAACGGACAGCATCAAAGAATTGAGACAAGAGGCGCGTGATCTTGGAGTTGTGTTTGACAAAGAGGCATCCGAGAAATCAGCCAGGTTTATCGACGCTATGGTTCGCCTCAAGTCCGCATTCGAAGGGATCAGGAATGATGCCGTGCTGACCTTTATCGATCAGGTGTCTGGGGGGATAGAGAATATCGTTAGCAATATCAAGGGCTTCAGGAAGGAAGGGAAAATCTTTGACTGGATAGAAACCGGCGCTTTAGGCGCGAACAGCTTTGTTACGTCGATGGAGGTAGTTATTGCAAAGACGGAGTTTTGGATTGACCTATTCAAGTCCGATTTTGTTCAAGCAGCAAAAGTTGCAGGAAGGGAGCTACGATTACAGATTACAAACGCGATTTCTGACGCCTTTCTTGCGCTGCCCTTGCGGTGGCGTGCCAGAAGAAACCGCATAGAGGATATCATCTCCGATATGACTAAGGACATAGAGAAGGGAGATTTTACAGATTGGGAAGAATTGAGCGCAATTGCAGGCAGGCATGGTGTTTCAGAAAAAAACTTGTTTGTCACGAAAAATTTACAGGCGCAAATGGAGGTAATTGCGTTTGGCTCTGAACGCATAGACAGAATGCGCAATGAGGCCGCTCAAAAACGATGGGAACAGGAAGAAGGTTTTGCGGAAAAGAGAGAAGCGTTGGAATTTAAGATCGCCATGATCGGGATTGACGGGATACTGCGAGCTGAGGCAATTAGGATTGCAGTTGCG